>Ga0123342_1004520_pt1 | contig 21131 bp, 13 predicted proteins | sample Turbeawhitnodule_FD_89960 | JGI IMG/M metagenome (GOLD analysis project Ga0123342, IMG submission 89960) | Root nodule microbial communities of legume samples collected from Mexico - Turtle bean Mexico white nodule | ecosystem: Host-associated > Plants > Roots > Nodule | place: Mexico: Nepantla...
CCCACTCTTAGACAACCTCTAAGCACTACCTAAGACATACTTAAAGCAAAGCAAAATACAAATGAAATGTACATATAAGACTTCATCAAACACTACATATAAGTCTTCATCAAACACAATCTTGAAGGGGCAGCAACCATCTTCAACAGATCTAACCCATAAGGATCAAAGCCCATAAGTCAAACACTATAAATAAAGCCTTCTGCGGAGAAGTACGTTTTTTATATTCCATAAAAATACACTTAGACAAAAGCACTGACTTGAGCGTCAGAGTGCATTCGTAGGTACCCCCGACCGAACGAGCATCAACAGTGAAGGAAGGAGTCTTGGAGGAACTTGAAGACCACCTACATGTTAGCAATTGTGCAACCAATTCTGGTACTATCTGAGCTCCTCATTGTCCATACTGGTACAATTGGCGCTTACCGTGGAGCCCAAGGTAGTATTAAATCTTCAGCAAGTCACAACTAGTAACTATGGTGTCAACAAGAAATAATGCCAACAATGATCGTATGACGGGTGAGCAAACAACCATGATCCAGGCCCTTCAAGCACAAATGGAGGAATTACGTCAAAATGGAATGGCGAACCAATTACGCAATGAGGAGAATCGACGCCGATATGAGTAAGAGATGTCCCTTTTGAAGGAGCAAAATAAATGTTTGCAACAACAGCTTGTTGGACATGAGCAGGAAGGGCCCATGCACCGCCGACCGCCCCTCAAACACATCGAACCAATCCAACTCCTCAAACCCACCAACCGTCTCCCACTCTTCAAACTCACCAAAGTTTCAGAATCAATTCTACCCAGACGATGAGGAGGAGCACAGATGAGATAATCGACACACCACTTCCTCCCAAGTGGAAGGGGCTAAGTATCAAACTATACGATGGTTCCACTGATCCAAACGAACACTTGGATGTCTTTAAGACACATATGACTTTATACACAACCAACAAGTCCGTATGGTGTAAGATCTTTCCTACCTCTCTCCAAGAGGGACCACTAGATTGGTTTACTGGTCTTCCTCCCAACTCCGTGGGGAATTTCAAAGTCTTAGCAGGGAAATCCATTACACAATATGCAACAAGTAGACCACAACACACTTCATCCATGTTCCTTCTCAATGTGAAGCAATAGAAGGGGGAGTCCCTTCGAGCGTTTATGGATAGATTCAACAAAGTATGAATGGGCATTAGAAACCTGATGCCCAAGATAGCTATGCATCATCTGGTCAGGGCAATCCGTCCCAACTAGTTCACTGAAAGCTTAATCAAGAGACCAACCAAAAATATGGAGGAATTACGAAATCGCACCACCAAATTCATGCAGATCGAGGAGCATATTGACTATCACATGAATCATCAAATATCCAAAGGGGCCAGCAAGGGAAAAGAAAAAGACAGAGGTCGTCGACCTTTACCAGGTAGATCCGATCGCTTCAGAGAAAATCGAGGTCCTCGATTTCTCAATTACACACCTCTAACCGTACCAAGGGGACGAATCTTGGATGAGTCATTGCAGGCCGAGCTAATTTCAACCTTGAAGCAATCACAAACTCCAAAGAATGCAGATACTCTCATGGTTCCCACAATCTTAAACAGATTTATTGAAATAGTTTATACTTGAAGTTGGGTGAAATATCAAAAGATGTATATTGTTTTTTACTAGAGGACACGAGGAATGTCAGGGCTCTTTAGCAATTTTTTGGTCGAAAATAGTAAACAAATAAAATTAAAATGAATGATTTACACTCATTTTCTATAAGATTTTTGCATTTTATCTAAATATTGTAAATATTGTTGTACATCTATTTTTAAATTATTAACAATATAAATTATTCAAACTATTAATAATATTAATTATTTTATTACTATTATAATTATATATACAATATACAAAATTACACATTACACATTCCATAAATTTATTTAACAATTTCAAAAATACTATTAATAATAATATATAATTATAAATAATTAAAATAATAAAATAAAATTATAATAGTTACACATCAAATTAATTATCCATGTCAAATAATATATATCACTACAAGAAAATCATGAAATAGAAACCAAGTTTTAGAGACCAAAATAATTAATTCCCAATAGTAACTAAATTAGAGACCATTTTAGAAACTAAAAAAAAAATGGTTTTTAAATTAGTTTTTATTATTGTTATATAGTTTCTAAATTGGTATCTAATTAGCAACCATGGTTTTTCCTACCAAATTTAGAAACTAAATAATTGGTAGTTAAAATTTTGGTTGCTAATGAGATACTAATTTATAAACCATTTAACAATAATAGAAACTAATTTAGAAACCAATTTTTTTTAGTTTCTAAAATGGTCTCTAATTTAGTTATTATAGCAACTAATTTTTTTTTGCTTCTAAAATTGGTTTCTATTTCATGTTTTTCTTGTAGTGTCTTAATATTAACTCCTTTAAATGATTAAAATAAAACATTTCAATTTTAGTATATTAAATTCAATTTTTTAAAAATAAAATAAAGGTCACACTGCAATAATATGTGTGTGGGATATGATTTTTTTTGCAGAAAAAATAAAATAATTATTTTTATTTATGCAGGTCAGTGAGCCAACCCGCTTTGTCCAATTGTTGGCCCATGCAGATTGCAGATTATGCGGGACGGACCTAAACGGGTCAACATGCTAGATTAGTGAGTCTGCCTCGTGCTTTTTAATAGCAGACTGCAAGCCACCCCGTATGGCCCGTCCTGTCATCCCTACCTCAATCCAAACAATCGTAGACATCATCTTTAATCATCACAAAACCACTATCTCCCCTCCCCATGAATCTTCCCTTAATCCAAACACATTATAAATGAAAGGAGAGTGAGGATAAAAAATACTTCGAGAACCCCTTTTCCAGAATACATTTTTGGATTTCAATTTTCATAACACATTTTTTGAATTCCATAAATTCTTTTTTGGAATGCATTTTCAGAATTTGTGTTCTAGATTTAGATTTTTGGAATACATTATTGAATTATGGAAATTTTTCCATAATACATTTTTCAGATTTTGTGTTCTAAATTTGAATTTTCGGAACATATTTTTGAATTCCATAAATTCTTTTTCAGAATGCATTTTCTGATATTGTGTTCTAAAAATTATTTTCTAGAATATTATTTTTTGCATTTCAGATATCCTTATATGAAACAAGATTTTGACTTTAGAATTATATTTTTTGAATTCTGAATTTTCAAATTCAAAATAGAGAGTAATTTTGAAAATTTTGGAAGATGATAGGGAGCAAGTTGAAATTGATATGGTGAAATTGATATGGTGTAGGAAGAACCTGTCCTGCCCTAATTTTTTTAATCAATGTGTTACTTAAGCCCGATTAAGTATGAGAAAACAAAAATTGGACTAGACACTATACCTATATTGTGGGGTATTTCTTCCTACACGCCTATATTGTGGACTAGACAAAAACGTGAATTGACAAAATTAATTCTGGTAGATTTTAATCCAAGCACAATGTCTCCTTCTTCTTTGTCATTTTCGTTGTCAATATTCAGTGCAAGCGACAATGGGTATTCAGGACGATTTTGGTGATTTTAATGCACTTTCACTTAATATAAACAAACATGTGTACTTTTTGTTGTGGTGGCTAGTGGATTATTTTGAAAGTGTTGTTTATAGGAGAAGAAGGTCATTTTTTTCTTTCATAATTGATAATCCTAATATTTATGAAAATGACAAATTAATAATGAAATGGAGGAGCATGAGTAACTTAGTACGGTCTCTCTAGCATATAAATTAAAAAATATAAAAGATGAAATAACAAGCACATGAATCAATTACAACAAAACTTAGCAATAAATAATAAATTAAGACCAATCATGTGACAACATAACTCAAATAGAATGGTTTTCCTTGAACATCACGTTCAATATAAATTATTGGTTTGCTGAACACGTCTAAAATCTCTGAATATGTAGTGATTATTTTGTGTAAAATTCCTCAAGAACAATTCTTGCTTCAGTGTTGTTGTTTAATTGATAAACACATCATAGATTTTTTGTATATGTGCACAACAAAACATCCCTTTCTTATAATGATAAATTATGTTTTCACTATATAGCTATTGATCCCTCATCTTTATTCTTTTGTTAAAAAAATAACTGTTAAGGATGTCCACGTAAAATTAGCATTTGTAACTTCAACCTTTTATTTGATCAAGAGATTCAATCTCTTGAAACAAAATGCAGTTTTCTTTTTATCTAATTCTAAAATCATGAAAATATTTAAAGTAGCCACACGTGACCAGACTATCTATGACCTGAACCACCAATGACCTAACAAGTTCATTAAAAGGGCTAGGTTTATAAGTTTTGTAAAAATCTTTTTTTACTTTAAAGAAGCTAGAATTTATATTGCGTTTGGATACAAATTTAAGAGGGTAATTTATTTAATTTTAGAAATTTAGAAATGATTTATAACAAATTGTTTGGATAAATTATTTTAAAAGAAATTAAAATTTAAAATTTTATTAGAGTAATTTGATTAGTTAAAATTATATAATCTTAAATTTCATTTCAAAAGTAAAAATTTGATATTTTTTATATTCTCAAATTCATATTTTATGTTTTTTTTTTAATTTATTTTTGGTTTAGTTCGATTTTTTATTAATGTTAATAAGAGTTATTTTATAATTTAAAGTTTTTAGATTTTTTTTCTTAAACCACCACTATTTTTATAACTATAAAATTATTAATATCTAAAATAATTTTTATTATTAATAAAAAAATTATAAATTAATCTTTAAATTGATATCTAATTAGCTACCAAAATTTTAGTTACCAATTAATTTATATTTTAAATTTGATAGTTAATTAAATACCAATTTATAGAATAGTTTATAAATTTTTATTAATGATAGAAACTAGTTTAGATATTAATAATTTTTTAGTCTATAAAATAGTATCTAACTTAGTTAATACATGAACTAATTATTTTTTATTTTTAAAATTAATTTCTGTTTAATAAATTTTTATAGTAAATTAAATAATATTTTAGATTTAAAAAATTAAAATTAAGATAACTTTAAATTATGAAATATTAGGTGATATCAAGTCTAGATAAGAAAATATTAGAGGAGTTAAACCAAATTCATATAAATCAAGTCAAATTGAACTCAAGTAATACAATATTGCATTGAACCAAACTCAAGAATTGGTAGAATTGGACTAAAATCAAGCTAGACTAGGCCTAATTAGGTTGGCTCTAGCAAGATCAGTTTACCTTATGTTGGGTTTAAACATACTCAAATCTAAATCGAGTTAATTTTGAAAAATTATATAAATTTAATTTAATTTAAATTGGATTAGAAATTTGGTTTAATTAAAATAGTTTTATATTTTAGATTTTATCTATTAAATTTGGATAGGATCTATATTGAATATTAGTCTGATCCGCTGTTTATTTTTATTGGATTGAATTTTTTGAATAACGAAAGGAGCTATTGAAAAAATAGATTTTGGATAGAATTATTTTTATAATAAAAAGTATTTTTAAAATAAAAGAAATAAATTAACATTAATTTAATCTACTAATGCTTCATTTAATTTTTATAAATATTATCTTTATTTAAAAAATAAAAATATTTATTACATCCAAAAGAATGTACTATTATTTTCCGATCAAACCTTTTTACTTTTAATTGTTTAAAGACTGGCACAAACAATCTATACAAGTATTAACTATTAAAAATAAAAATTGAAGAATAGAGGAACACAAAGTAAAGAATAAAGCCAACATATCAATTTATGAGATTTTTACATGGTTGGATAAAATAATGTAAAACATTAACTATAATTTTATTAAATAAAATTTGTTATTACATTTTTTATATTTTTTATATCATTAATATATTTTAATACTTTCAATATTTTTTATATCAAAACGGACAAAATTTTATGTTCAAATTCAAATAAAAAAAGAATACATGTATTAATAAAAAAAATAACTACCAATTAAACAAATCTATAAAATTTAAAATATATTAACTACCAATTAAACAATCCCATAATTAAAAAGACCAGTTTTATTTTATATCAGCAGAAGAATTGCGAATAGTGTGAGCAATGACCTTAAACAGAGAACTATAAATTCAACGGTTGCTGCGGTAGTTGACGGAGCAATTAAAACTCTCGTTGACCGTTGACCAACTGAATAATGTCCACACCACCGTTGCCGAGATCGGTTGCCGTGGCCGTGAGTGGAGGCTCCAGCAAGGGTAGCCGGCGAGCCGTGCAGTGGGCGGTGGATAATCTCGTCCCTCAAGCCGATAGGTTCATCTTAGTTCACGTTATCTCTCCAATCACTTCAATTGCCACACCAAGTACGTTCCTCGCACTCCCTCATTTTATCACATACGATTGCAAAATCGCTTTGATAACTAAAATGCGATTGTTGTTGTTTTTGGGATCCTAATTCCCAGCTGAAGAGTATATTCCTGTTTCGGAAGCAGACGCAGACGTGTTTGCAGCTTATGTGGACGATGTGAAGCAAAAATCTGAACAAATCTTCGTTCCGTTCAAGAAACTCTGCGGCTCAAACACAGTGAGTGTTTTATATCATATGCAAATGCACAATTTCTTAAGAAGTTGTGGCTTAAACAAATTTTCGTACAAGTTAAAGTGTATTAGATGATTTTATCTTACCTCATAAACCTATTTTATTTATTATTGTTATGTATGTATTTATTAAAAAGTATAGAAGAACTTATTCAATAAATAATTATATATAAGAATATCTATAGATAGTTAGATGAGTTGTTTATTATAATTTTATAAGTTTACTATTTGTTTACACTGTCACAGAAATGTTAAGGTCGCATAAATAAGTGAATCTTGTAAATGTTAGCATTGATCACATATCAATATTTAAAACCCTATATATATTAACATCTTTTGGAGTATCAGTCCCTCATAACTTGGTTTTCTGGACTGCGCTAGTTTCAACTTGACATTAAAAAGGTGTTAAGCGAAGGCTAATGTGGAAATTTTGTAGATGGAAACAGTGCTGCTAGAAGATGACAATGTGGCAGAAGCACTTCTTAGCTTTATTTCGGAGTCTGGGGTCCAAACATTAGTGCTGGGTTCTGACTCCTCAAATTTTATAACAAGGTTTGCGTTTCTAAATATGAAAAATATAGCATACACTTTTTAACACACTTATTATGACACGCTCTTCAATATCAGTTGAAATTTATTAGAAATTACAAAACTCATTAAATATGAAGTGAAAATAACCAAAAATTGAGTTTTCATAAATTTTAGTTAATAGTAGAGACTGCTCTTAAAAGAGTTATATCTCGTTGACCTTTCTCTTCTAAATATTCAAAGTGCTAAAGCAAAATTTGTGATTTTTCTGTTTTGCTGATATTAGTCCATGTAAACTAATCTTACAATAACGTGGTGGAAACTATAAGTATTTTTTAGTTTTTTTTTCTTCTAACAAATCAACTTGATTCTAACACCCTGAATGCACCTATTATCTAATTATGTTTTTGCACTTTAAAGTTTGGCACTTGCATGCTAAATCTGTCACGTCAACCTCAAGCTTTTGTTAGAAGTACATCGAAATTAACTCATTTTTCTTGCAAACAGTTTATCGAAGAGAGATGATGGATCATAAAGAAATTCTTAATAATGCCATTAAATTTCAGTTTTTCTTCTTTCAGGAAGCTTAAAGGACCTGGAATACCAACTACCAGCCTAAGATGTGCTCCAGACAGCTGTGATGTGTATGTTGTAGCTAGAGACAGAATTGTTTCGAAGTTGGCCGATTTGTCATCTTCACATTCTCATGGTATGATTGAAGTTCTTGCATTTTGAGATTTTGATGTCTGCACCTGTGCCCTAATTGTGTGGCCATCTTATATTGGTTTCTGATAATGATTTCATAGAAGTAGGGTCCCGAATAAGAATTTTATGAAAGAAGTTGTCTAGTTCCTGATTTTTAATTTTCCCTCCAACAGAGACTAGCCCAACAAGTTACTTCATGTCTACTAAAGTAAATGAAGCAGACAATGAGGCTGGCATTGGCAGAGAAATGTCGGGAATCAGTTCATACACAACAGAATCTAAAATCCTAAAGAATTTCAGATTTTTATCATTATCCGAGCATAGTTACATTGGTCTGCAAACATTTAGTCGCAGGAATTCTTTTGAAAATTCTACTAAAAATGATAATCCAGAAAACTGTGGAGATGATATTGAAATGATTAGCCTCCACTCTTTTGATTCCATTGCTTCTGCACAACGTGAACAGGTAAATTTCTTCTTTTTAGTCAAAAGAAACCTATGGAGGGCGTCACCCATAAATAACTTATTTGGTAAAAATGCTATATATATTTTTTATCTTCCAATATGGCTGTGGTGTTCATATGTTGTGTACTTATGCAGTTAGTCATGCAACAACAAGTGGAACGGCTGCAACTGGAGTTGCAAAATACTATCGCCATGTACAAACAGGTTTGTGTGGAGCTGATTCAAGCTCAAAACCAGGTGAGAGGTTGAAAATATTTTATTTCTCTTGTTTGTACAAGGGAATGCATATCTGGGTCACCAATTCAACTAAGCTATTTTCTTTTATCCCCCTTCCAGTCCCCCACGTTCTCAATACCTATGACAATGCCTACAAAGAAATCAACTTGAATAATTTGTTAAGAGAAAATGTACACTATTTTCCCCAAGAGGATATAATGCTGCTATCAATTATTTTTAAACATTAATTTAGGAAAAACCTGATCTAGAGCCTTGTAGTCATCAAAATTCAAATTCAATAAATAAATCAAAACCAAAAGAAAAGTTATCGGTTTCAATTATATTCAAACTCAAAGCTTATGCCCTCTTTAATTTCAATAAACTCTTTATTCAAAACTATTTTTTTGAAAGCCACGACCATGTCTTTATTCCAATTAGTTGCAAAAATTGGACTTAAATTGAATCTGTGGTTTGGAGCTTGGCATTCCATGGTACTTATTCTCCAATCATAAATATATGCCTTTATGAATTAACCCTTTTTACTCGCAGGCCCTTTTACTTTCTTCTGAATCTCTTGAAGAAACTAAAATAGTGAATGCTTCCCTAAAAAGAGAGGAGGTTTTAAGAAAGATTGCTTCTGAAGAGAAAACTAAGTATTTAAAAGTCGTGAAGGAACTTGAGGAGGCGAAAAATAAGTTTTCCAAAGAATCATACGAAAGGCAGATGGCTGAACTTGATGTCCTTAAAGAATCAATAGAGAAACAGAGAATTGTTGATAAATTGCTCTCAAACGACAGGAGATACAGAAAGTACACCATGGATGACATCAAGATAGCGACAAAATTCTTTTCTGAGGACTTGATGATTGGTGAAGGAGGATATGGGAAAGTTTACAAGTGTAATCTTGATCACACACCAGTAGCTGTAAAGGTTCTGCATCAGGATGCAATCAACAAGAAAGAGGAGTTTCTAAAAGAGGTCTTCCTTGTGCTTGGTTTTTTCTTCCCTTTGAAATTCCTTATATTAGAGTGAAATTCTGAGACTTACTGATTTCTTTGGTGTGTCCTTCTGGTGGACTTCTTCATATCGTATTTTAAATGTTAATGAATCTAGAGCAGGAATTGATTTATGAAACTTACAAGTGCATCCTCAAGTATCCAAGTCCATTTTAAATATTTAAAATTGGCCATCCCACTACTTCTACTACGGGAAAAGTTGACTATTAACAGTTAGTAATCCTTGATAGATCAAGCTTCCTAAGGATTCACACTTTATTTTTTGTCTTCTTCAATTGAACTCGTGTGAAATTTTCTGATTTAAATATAGATTGAATTTTCAAATTACACTCCCTTCATCTCTTTTTTCAATGCTTCCTAATTATAGGTGCCTTTTAAATATCTTAAAAGAATTCAATATTCCAATGCTTCAATAACAAGAGAAAGCATTCCTTTCTGAATATCTGTAGTCTCCCATTTGTTTCAGGTTGAGATTCTTAGTCAACTGCATCACCCTAATATGGTTTTGTTAGTTGGAGCCTGTCCTGAGAATGGTTGCCTAGTTTATGAATACCTGGAAAATGGAAGTCTGGAAGACTATCTTCTCAACAAAAATAGAAAACCACCACTTCCTTGGTTTTTTCGATTTCGCATAGTTTTTGAAATGGCTTGTGGACTTTCGTTCTTGCATAATTCGAAGCCAGAGCCGATTGTCCATCGAGATATAAAGCCTGGCAACATTTTGTTAGACAAAAATTATGTGAGCAAAATTTCTGATGTTGGGCTAGCTAAACTCCTTGCAGAAGTCGTGCCTGACAATATTACAGACTACCGAGAATCAGTCCTTGCCGGTACTCTGCATTACATGGACCCAGAATATCAGAGAACTGGCACTGTTCGACCAAAATCAGATGTATATGCATTTGGAGTTATAACTCTCCAATTAATAACTGGTCGCCATGCACGTGGGCTCATTTTGATTGTTGAAGATGCAATTAGAAATGGCTCCTTCCGTGATTTTTTAGATTCATCAGCTGGAGATTGGCCATTGGATGAGACAGTGGAATTGGCTCAAATTGCTCTTAAATGCACAGCACTTAGATGCAGAGATAGACCAGAACTTGATACTGAAGTTCTTCCACTGCTCGAAAGATTTTCTAATGCGGCAAATGCTAGTGCAAGGATAGGAAGAAATAGTGTAAGTGCACCAAGCCAGTATTATTGTCCAATCCTTCAGGTATAAATCTGCACTTATCTGATGAAAATTTGGTTGTTCTGTTTTTTATGTCTCTGTGTGATACACATCTTTTTCGGATATACCATTATACCCTTGGTTGACTTCTGACTACTGTAGGAAATCATGGATGATCCATATATTGCTGCGGATGGGTTCACTTATGAGTACAGAGCAATCAAGGCATGGCTCAGCAAACACAATGTGTCACCCATGACAAAGCTTAAACTTCAGCATTCTGTGTTGACTCCGAACCATACTCTACGTTCTGCCATTCAGGAGTGGAAGTCAGGAATCACCTTTTGATTAGTAAGCATCAAGGAATGAATATCTTACTAGTTACTGTTTATCTCAATCCAACGCACTTTTACTTGCAGCTTAAAACTGTCAGAATTTGAATTTTCCTGAAGTTTGTAAGATAGGTGTTCAGATAGAGAGAAAAATATTGTAAAAGGTACATATGAAAAGTATACACTCTAACGTGCTGCTAAAAAGCTTTTTTTTTTTTAATTTTTCATTTAACGTTGTATATAAACTTTCTACAGCCGTTGTATTTATCCCAAAGAGAAAATGCTAGTTGCTCGTGCAGACTTCTTTCTTACGAACTTATTGGACAAGAATGAAAATTTATTGCACAAGAAATATTTACATATTCATTGGGACGTTGTTTCATTATGAAAGCATTGAAGCTTGTTATAAATCTAGTGATCATAATATAATGGAATAGCTATTTACTTTGTGCTGAAGATGTTAATTATGTCATTGGAAGTATTTTGTATTTATAGTTACATTTTAGGCTTTGTGATGTAAATATATTATTCTTGTGATATAGTCCAAATAATTTTATACTTGCGCAATTGGAACATATTGCTATCTTTTAAAGAAAATGTTTGGTGAAGATCAGAGTAGAATGACATTTTAATTTAAAGTGTGTATTAAAGAAGCATATACATGAGCAAAAACAAGAGATTTTTCTTTACAAGAAAAAGTAAGTGATAAAAAAATAAGAATGTGATATTTAGAGACCTAAATAACTCTAAACACCCATAATTTCTCCCTATCCCTCCCTTGTCAAATCATATGATAGTGATACATACGATACTACGGGCGTTGTAATTTTTTTTTTAATTTCAAATAGTAAAACTCTTGGCTACGATTATCTTCAAATTTTTACTCTGTATTTTTATGTTTCCTTTTCGTGGGGCCTCTAGTGCTCTGAGTGAAAAATCACTTGCCAGTTTCCACAATCTTATCTCGTACAATTTCAACGTTAATTATCAGCACTCTCACGTTCCATTTGTGCTTGCAGGCATGCAATATATATGATGAGCCAGCACTATATTGCTGCTATATTGCCACTGCATAGCACAGACTACTTTACCATGGCTTATTAGTCCCTTCAGCCTTTACATACATGTATTCATTTCTACATTTATTTCTACCTTCTGGGGACTTATGGCGCCAAAGGGATGTAGTTTGACATGTAATATCCAGAAGCATCAATCATCTACTTGTGTAAATTCTAGAGCATTTGCATCAGGATCACGTGTAAAGATTGCTGGTCTTCCAGATCGACTAAGTGTGTAGGGAATACCTACAAAGTAGAAAATAACATGAAGGCATAGAACATAATGTTGAACCACAAGTTATGTTATTTATAGAAGTTGTACCAGCTTTATCAAGGATTACTTTCAGCTTGGAAACATCCCGGATTGCAATACACGTGTGACGATCTCGACCACCGTGTTGCGGTCGTCCAGTTAAAGGGTCAGGATTTGGAAGCTCCATCAAATGAATCATCTCAGAGCCTACCCACAACCAAGCACCTCTGTATGGAAGCTTATCATGTGGCCTTGCTTCATTTATCTTGAGGCCTAAATTTCATTCATTTTAGTTATTCATATACTTGCTTCTAGGTAAACACAATGTACACACCAAATTTAAGTTTGACAAGCTGCCATACCAAGAACGTTCTGATAAAAGTCTAGGGATCTTTCTAGACTCTCACATAAAATTCCAACATGGTGCATATTAACGACCCCATAATCTGAAAAATACCACAACGTCAAAATAAAAGCAACTCTGAAACACGTGAACAAAGCAGAAAATGAACAATAACCAACTATATACCACTTTCTTCATTGATAGAGACTGATTCTTTGTCAAGTACATCCCCTTCAACAGAGGCCTGAGCTTTTATAGCCATGCTAGGAATATGCCATCTCCCATTTCTGACACTAGCATGATAAAATTTGGACTGCAGGTTTGTAGTTGTGGGATAAAGGCTAACATGATTCAACTGCAACCAAAATGGATTGGCAAAGAGAAATAAGATTGGGTGTCCAGAATGACAGTACATAATGACATTCTATTGAAGTGTCAATTAACAAAGTTCCCCGATGAGAGATTGCTGAAATTCATTTGGAACTAAATGAAGTTACATTTTTCAAGATCCGTTCGGGAATCCTTCTTTTCCCTGATCTGATTGAGAATTACCAACAAAATATATTATGTTTCTTTTTATTAACAGATAATTGATTGTATTTACCACCGAGATTATAGAATTGCAATTCAAATCATGAATCCTCATGCTAATTTTTGAACCACAAATCCTACAATGCATCAGTAGCAATGTTCAGAAGCACAGCAAAAATATAACTACAAATATATTATATAAATTATGTATAATTCTCAGTGGAATAATTTTAGACAAGAAAATTATCATAAGTATCATAAAATAAAACATGAGTAATAACCTAGTGGATGATGAAGCCTCTATTTTTAAAAAAGCACATGCAAACCTATGCAACAATAGAATATAGTACACAGAAGGAGTCGATGATGATGTGAAACCTTGTTTCAGAAGAACAAAGGCATATAATAATCAAGGTGTGTCAGTAATGCTCCTGTACCACCCTTTTATTTAATAATTTACGCTCATCAAACTTGTCAGTTTTGTTGATAAGAAATGGTGAAAGAAAACATAAAAAACCAGCAAATTGCTAAATCTTGTCATATTGAATTACATTAAATTACCCAAGTATCATAAGATTCAAAGTCATGTGACTTTCACATGATATGAATATAGGCCAGCTAAATTGTATCAGATTGCGTGATTCAAATTGAGAAATGAGAATCAGAAGATTCTATAACAATGTTACCTCCAATAAGGGAAAAACACCTAAGAAACTGAAACATGTCAACTAAAATCAGTAGTAAGGGGGAGTCGGATGCTACCAATATCCTAATCAGTGATGATTTATTCCCAATCTAAAAAGGTATCAGGTGCCCAGGAAAATTCAGTTTTCTCCCTCATAACCCTTCAGTAGATAACGTCCATCCATGGAGCCACAGTGAGTATGAAGATAAAGGAGGTATCAGACACAACTGATATCATAATAACTTGTTTCCTACCATTTCAAATTCCCAGTAAGCTATGGTATTATTAAAAGGACGAAACTTAGATAAAATACCTTAAGTATTTTTGTGTTATTCTCCTATCAGAATTTGAGTTTTATCTCAGTCGTAATAAGATTAGATTAAAATATTATGCCGATGATTAAAACGAAATTTCAATTCTGATTGAAAAACCATAACAACGAAACTTAAGTTATTGCAACTAAGTTTTCTCTTCCCAACATGAGCATAGTTAGAAATAATGGATTTTGCAACCAAACTTTACATCTTGCAAGCAAAACAGAAAAGCCCCTTATACAGAAGAGATGAGACTCCTGAAGATCATGAATTCTGAAATCACCTTTTGGTTGAGAGGGGAGAGAAAGGAAGGTGCTTTGAGAAGGGACGCCATTGCAGAGCAACAATTCATCATCTGGGGTGTCTTCTAATTTGATATATCATTTGGGAACCTCATGAGTATACAGGGTAATGAGTGGACACGGTACCCTTCCAACATTCACCTGCTCCACCAATTTCAGGGTAGACACTGAACACTGACCACTAATTTGGGTTTGGAGCACTACTGTAAAATCCCAACATAATGGGGACCCTTCTGTAAATAAGATACAATATGGAGAATATTCACAATTTGCAAAACTACTGATTTCCAGTTTTTTCTCCTTCTTCTTACTACACTATATACATATGCTAGTACAAATTTATTTGGTGAATAAAATGTGAGGATTTCACTATTTAAAAAAACATAATTATTAGTAATAACGAAGTATTATTTTGGAAGTTTAATATTAAACAAAATTCGATCACATAATATTTAATACAGATTAGTAGGAAGGAATTTGGTATCTCATAAGTTTAACATAAATCATAAGCGCGTGAATTAATCACGATTTAATTAATAATTTTAAATTTCGATTTATAATTACATTAAATATTTAAAAAAGATGACGAGATAAATAGTAATAATAAGTGCAAGGATCTAGTTAAATTTGTTTAAGAATTTTTTAAATTATATGAAATTTAAATATTTTGTTAATTTAATTACAAATTTATTAATAAAAAGGTTAACTATTAGAAAATATTTAATGAAATTATAGGTTTCACTAATAATCTAAGTCTCTCGTAGACTAAAATATCATGTGTTAAGGATCCAATAGAAAATAATGAAGACATGTTCTTAGACTTTAATGAGATAGATTATATAGAATATGGTCGATATTAGTTCTAATAAGGTGGTTAGATTATTATTGTGACAGAGAGTACCAACCCAATAACCTATCATAATGTGATAGGTATGATAATTCGGACTTTCAAGTATAGATTTTTTTTTTATAATGAAATAAATGTTAACTAATGATAATTATTTATTGATGTTTGAATAGATGTTTACGTGGTAAAATTATTATGTTTGAATAATTAGTTACCCTATATTTGTGTATGTTTAGTGTATTAGGATTGTATTAATTTATAGGTAAACATATGTTTTGACATGTAGGATAATTGAACAATACACATTTATATAATTTTATATCACAAAATAAATTTTTGTATTAATAAAGAATTCTTTTTGTAATGGATATATTTTATACTATGCATTGTGTATAATAGTAATAGTGATATATATAGAATCATTACAAATTTAATTTTATAATAACAATAATTATTATTATATCAAAATATGAAATCATATCAAATAAATTACATATCTGTCTCTAAAAAAATGGCAACACACTACTTCTTCATCTTTTGTTGCAATAAATTGTTTTGTCTATTCAGTTTAATAACATTAAAAGGTACTTTTAAATACTCTAAATTATATTTTTAATTAAATAGTGCTAAAATATATAGTATTACTTTTAATAATCATTTGTTTAGATCATAGTCCATTTATCTTTTTTTTTCTTAGACCTTTTGGATTATACGCCCGTTAAAATCATTTCACATTTTTTTTTTATAATTTTACTACTACTACTACTAAAAAAGAGCAAACATGTATTAACAGAAGCTTTAAAACAAGTAGTTTATTTTTAAGTCACTGTTAAATGGGTCACCCATTTATTACACTATTAATTAAAAGAAACAAAAAAATTATGAGCTACGTATTATGTAATTTAATAAATACATTCTTTCCAAATTTTATGGGGATTGTAAGAAAAAAAAAATGTGAGTACATATGTTAAGAATAATAATTTTTATATCCATTGTCTAATGTATTTGATTCTTTCTATTGTTTAGCTAGATACTTATTGGAGTTTTTTTTGTCTTGTTATCCACCTTATTGGTGAAAATAATATTTTTTCTTGATACTTTGATGCTTCAAGAGAATTAGATTAGGTTTCTTTCTTTTTCTATTTGGTGTATCCCATTGTTTTGTCTATTATTATTGTTTGTTTCTTGATATTATTTTCGAAGCATTTACACAGAAAATAATTGATTATTGAGTAAGGGAGAAGAAATATGTAGAGAAATTCTCAGGTTTAATGATCATTAGCAAGTCAAAAGAGAATTTCAGGATATGGAAAAACATATTGTAATAAAGTGGAACACATGATGAAATAGTATAGGATCCTTAAGCAAGAAAGATAAAAGGATAGGGGAAACAATATCATTATTGCGGTTGTATCTAATAGTAAAGTTATCATTGTGTACGAAGAAGACTATGTTAATCTTACTTCGCAAGAGTATGAATGGATTATTGACTATATTGTCTCATTTCACGTTACACCATGTTGTTATTATTTCACATAATGTATTTTGAATTTTGGGCATGTGAAGATGGAAAGGGATAACACTGGTGCAGAAAAAGGGTCAAACAACGATTCTTTTAGCAATAAGACAACGGTCCTGAAATCATTTATATGAACACATAGGTTCTTGAACCATCGTGTTTATCTCATACATTAACGGTGGTTATTATCATAATCTCCCTTCCTTGCATTGCCAAACATTATACATGCAAGAAGTATAAAAGAGCAGTTATGGTCCTAACTGTCGTTTTAGACCCTTCCCCTCACTCAACAAAGATGGAGGTATAAAACAACGATTATGACCATAACCACCGTTTTAGACCTTCCCCAAAAGGTATAAACGGCGTTATAGTCATAACCACCGTGAATTATGAGAATTTTTTTAGTTCATTATGTTTTATGCGTTTTCCCATCTAAATTAACCTGTTCAGTTAAACCTAGCCAGCTAAATAGATAAATTCAGATAATCAAATTATATATTAATAAAAATTTATTACAAACACTAATACATATTCCTATCTATCTATATAATTCTTATACTATTGATTAGTTATCCAAAAGTTATAGAAATTAAGGAAATATGTGGTTCAAGCATGTCTCACATAATCTATGGCGGCCAAAGGCCGTGGTTGCTCATCCGTACATAACTTCATTACAAAATAAGATTCACATTAATTAGTGTTAAGATACATATACATTAAAGAATTATAAAGAATAATTTAAATATTATTACCTACTCCCAATTTGTTTTAATGTTTAGTCTTACAATGGTAACCATCCATTGCAAACGTAATAGCCACACTTATAGCATCCGGGTTGTCTATTACACTATAATTCAATAGAAATTAAAAGTTAATATTGATAAACATGAAAAGAGGAAGACAAAAATTACAAACCTTTAGGTTCAACCATGTCAGCTTTTGATAATTTGCACTGAGTCGACCTTTGAGTTTGGTATATCCACGCCATGCCCTGATTAATACAAAAAGTCGCGTTAGTAGACGTTTAAGTAACATACAGAGTTAAGTTTCTAATGTAATTACACATCAATTATTTGCTTCAGATGTGTAAATGACTTCTTATGCAGTGAACGAAACCACACAACAATCTTAACAACCGTGTGATGGAAGAAGTCCAAGCTCAGGACCAACCACTAGGTCAATGGAAAGAAAGATTCAAGAAGATTGGGACTCTGCTACAAATGGCAGAGACACCCTTTTATACATGTTCAAAAAGGTCATAACCTATTGTGGAATTTCTATAGTAGAATTTAATTTTTTGCTAAATTTAGAATAAGAATTTTACTTGTAAATTTTCTTATTTTGAATTAGGGTTGAATTTAGGCATCTAAAAATCAACCTAGGTTAAATTAGGATTTCTAGAACACTTCTAATTAACCTAGGATGGTCATTTAGACCTAAATGAGTCACATGAAGCACTTAGTCATGTTTGCCTTGTGATCTCATTTAGGCGCCTAATTCAAACTTAATTGGTTTGAATTTTCCCACTTGTAATCAAATGGTCAAACCTCTCACTATATAATGAAGTGCTTGGCTCTCATTTTTTCAAAAGATCAAATATATGAGTGAATTGTTGTCAAGTTTGCAAGTTTTCTCACTCCCTTGTTAATACCTCTTTAGGATAGACACCTTGATCTTCTTCTTCACCTTTCCAAGTGATATAGCTCAACCAATCACTCTCCCTGCTATTCATGCATCTTCAAGGAAACCTAGCTCCATTGGAGTCATCCTTGTCCATTACTTCCATCAAGCTTCTGCCCAAGTTCATAAAAAATTCAAGAAAGCAATTCAGCAATGAAGGCAATGTTATCACCATGGATAACACAAGTAACTGCCAATGACCCCTATATCATCCATGAAAAGAGTTAGTAGATATTTAAAACATGAAATAGTAATAATTGACAACTTATAATTGAACTTACTCATTAATATAAGGGCAAGAATAAATTTGTTTTCCCTCTAAACCCAGAGTGTTAGTGATGAATGACTGGGTTTCAGCTTTCTTTGCTCTAATTGGATTAATCAAATAGGGATCCAAGAATCCATAGATACCTTGATTCCCTTCATTAATAGAAACTCCAGACAAATACCTATATGTTATTAGTTAAAGCATAATAAATAATAATTTCACATAAAATAAATTGAAATATAGGTAAAGATACTTACATCATAAAAAATTGAATTATAGTTATATTGAGTTATTGGTTTCCAACTGCAAATTCTAACAAATCTGACATGTATATGTACAGGGGCATGTCAGTGTTTCTTACAAAAAAAGGTATCATCCCACGAAACCTCGATAGGGTCTTGACCAAGATCTTTAGTCGTTGTTGTTAAAAAAGTTATAGGATCGTCAAAGAGAACCTCAAACTTCTTTTTTGGACTTGGTTTTCGACAAGGTTTCTACAAAATAAAGAACATTTGTATTAAATTAGATGTAATACATAAAAATAAATTAATATAATGAAATTATTACCGGGGGTTCTAGTTTAATTCAAACGAGGTGTCTAGGTCAGACTATGAATGTCTGAAATGTCTCGACCACAATGGTTACCTCATCTCTAGGTAGTGGAACATGAGCATCAGCTACTTGTACTTTTTTCACCGTTACCTTCACCACATCAGGGAAGAGAGAAACGTTATATAAGGTACCTCTTGAAAGACTTTTCCAATGACCACCATTTGAGAAAAGATGTCGCCCTCTATCAGTAACTCACATTGGCTTATCTGGCCAATGACATCCTTCTTCGACGTTGTAGGAGTTGCACAACTCTCCTTTGTGCTATTGGGAGTGGGACTAACAAGCGCTCAAGCGGCTCAGCACAAAGTTGTTGCCATAAAATTTCCTATCACAACAGACGATTCTTCTCCTCAAACTCTAGCCGCACGAGCTCAATCTCTTTTTTCATCTCCTCCATTAATTCTTGTCGTATCTTAGTCATCATTTCTTATTTGCTCTCTAAGGTCGGGTTGGAGGATGAATGTCGTGGTGCGGCTCTGAAATAATGTTTAATTTCAACCCCTTTTCCAACTGCACGTACACGACCAGGGTGCTCAGGTCGTCCAATAACTTCAATCAGGATATCTTGACGATCTTAAGGTACAAAATTATCTTGTGAGCTTTGCTCAACCAAAGAATCCTGCAAGAGACCAAAATCATATAAGTTTTTAATATAATTAATGCTTTAAAATAAATGCAAAAGAAGATACAAAGAACTTACAATTTTTTTCTGAGACTATTCGTGATTACTCAGAATTATATGTACCCGATTTTTTAATTCGGATCATCTTCCATTTTTGGTGGCGGATAGGTGGTGATGGAGGTTCATTGACCCCTGTATCAATTTTAGAAGTTGTCCCTTGTCTCGATTGTTTTTTATCAAGCATCAATGATCTTTCAAGCTTACGATAACCCGAACGAGACATTAGGTGCGAGGTCACATCCTTTAATGTTATGTCTTGAGCTTTCTTACGACGATCTTGTCATAAATAAAATAAACAAAGTGATAGCTGTCGTTTTGTTGTCAAATTAATATGATTCTAGCGTAGACTTGTCTAACACTAGAGAGATGATAGTATAATTGTGGACAAATGTCCCCAATTCGTCTCCCAACGAATCCAATAGTAAAATCAGTTGATCGGGGTTTAAAATCTATCTGCAAGCAATAAAAGTTACCAATAACAATAAAGATAAAAAAGGGGTTTGAGATAGTTGTGCAGAAAATATAAAAGAGATTAAAATAGCAAATAAAAAGCGGTTAATCTCAAGTTCTTCCACCATTGAATTCTTCACATGTTCTCTAATGAATAATCTTTTCTCAATCCTCCAACAGAGCTAAACCAAATTGAACATGCGCCGATCTGATTCAACTGAAACTCACCAGTAAAGTATGCATCTACTGGTTTAATCCACACCCATTTTGTTCCATGCGTATACTTCATGGGAATGCTTACCTCATCTCTCTTGAATCATGCGCCCAATAAATTAATTAGAACAATGCGAACTAACTAAGAAACCAAAGTTTAAGATAAGAAAGACTCTCAATCATGCGTTCAAGTACAACCTCTCACAAAAACTAGTTTTCCAGGAGATTAGACAATAAAAACAACTGTTATAGAGAATTAAAAATCGAAACTTTTATTGAACAAAACCTCAGAACTCAATGGGGAATTACAAAAGAATCAACCAAAAAGGTTTAGC
>Ga0123342_1004521_pt1 | contig 21130 bp, 9 predicted proteins | sample Turbeawhitnodule_FD_89960 | JGI IMG/M metagenome (GOLD analysis project Ga0123342, IMG submission 89960) | Root nodule microbial communities of legume samples collected from Mexico - Turtle bean Mexico white nodule | ecosystem: Host-associated > Plants > Roots > Nodule | place: Mexico: Nepantla...
AAAAGAGATTACAATAGTATGTATAAGACTAAAAATATGATCTTTACATGAGACTAAAATGTAAAGTTTGTTCAACTATAGGGACCAAATTAATGGTTGAACTTTAAAAAATAAAAGGTGAAATATTTTTCCCTCTGTTCTAAACTTGCCTCTGCATTCATTTCCTTAGTTTGTAGTTTCTTCTTTCTTATTCTTTTGTATGATATCGGGATGAAATTGTTGGCAATATGGCTAATCAATGGTTGATTATATCTCAATTTTTATTAGTTTTCCATGATGGTGACTAAACCTTTATTATTAGGCTGAAGCTAGTTTTACTTATTTTAATGATCTTTTGATTCAATATGACATTCTTCATCTCTCTTGTCTATAGGAAAAATATATATATAGCATAGCAAACAAAATGAGCAGATGCGTAAACAAAATGAGCAGATGTGCAAACAAAATGAGCAGATGCAACAAATCATGCAACACATTCAAATGAATAATCCCATATCAGATTCTTCAAATCCTACTACCAGTGGACATCATAAAGGAGACAACATTAGAGATGATAGTTCAGAAGAAGATTAGTTGAATGCTGAATTATATAATAGATTTGACTCTTTTAACTAGTTTTAATACTTTTCGTTGTGTAATACGATTTACTTTTAATTTGAGTACAACGCCTTCTTAAACTTTGTATTTGAAGTTCATTAGTATTTAGCTTGATTGAATTTTGAGTATTTATAAGCAGGTTTGAATTTCTTTATAAAATGGTTAAAATACCATTTTAAATAGGTATGAACAATACATATAAAAATAGCCACCGAAATCGATTTGGTGGCTATTTTTACAAAAAAAAAAAAATTAGCTACCGAAATAGAATCGGTCGCTGTAATTAAGAAAAATATTTAGCCACCGAAACAAATTAGTCGCTAAAGCGGTCTTCATTTAGCCACCGAATTAGCCACCAATTTTTTTTAATTAATTAATTTAATCCATTAACAACCGAAAATGGTGGTCGCTATCACCTCTATTTCAGCCACCGATTTAGCCACCAATATTTTATAAAAGTTTGGTCGCTAATTTGATTTATGAATTTTGGTGACCAAATTTTCTGCGACCGATTTAGCCACCGCAATTTCGGTTGCTAATTTGGTTTCTAAATTTTGGTGACCAAATATTCTGCTACCGATTTCGCCACCGAAATATCGGTTGCAAATTAACGACTACTTTATAATTCGGTGTTAAAGGCTTTACGACTAGGGTTTTTGCTTCCATCTTTATTTGGTGACTGTTCGGTCGCAGATACGTTTAGCGACCGATTATTTTACTGTTAGCGACCGAATTTGGTGATCGCTAAAAGTGATTTTTTTTTGTAGTGTTCAGAGAATAAGTAACAATCTTTTATTATTGCAATTTTTCTTTACAGATTTCTAGACTTTAAAACTTGGGTGAAAATTTTTGTGTGGATATATTTTCCTTTATCATATTCTTTAAAAAAAATAATAAACAAATATAGTGAATTAATTATTCTTTAAAATATGTACTTCTTAAAGTTATAATAGACCATGCAATAAATGCTAGTTGTGATAAGATGGAACAATAATAAGATGTAACACATTGTTAAGATAAGATGGAACAATAATAAGATGTAACACATTGTTAAGAAGACAAATGTAAAGTTTATATTCGAAAAAGAAAATTCAAACACATTGATAAATTTCTGGATTGGGTAATACTTTATCATATTTAAATAAACATTTGTGTATTGGAATTTACATTGACGGTAATTAGGATGCCATGAAAAGATACCTTCAAACTTACATTAATAACTAAGTTAATTCCCATAATGAAATAACTCGTATGATCTTTAATTATGCCAACACCTCAACTTTTGAATACATAAATTAGAAGAGTCATCCAAGTTGACTTCATCCACCTTGTGAAGGAGGTTTTTAAAAGATATGGTTATGCACATGGTGATGAGTAGTTGAATAATAAATTATTGTATAGTATAACATACTTCGAATTTAAAATTTAGAAATTTAAAATTTTATTTTATTGATATAAATAGGTGCATTTAATAATTTGTATTTGTATTAATCCCAACAAAGCTAAGAGGTGTGAAAATTGAAGGGCCAAGAAGGAAGGGACATTTTGAACTAATCCAAGCCTAAAGAAGTCCAATACAATTCCCGACTAAGAAGTAAAGAAGAACCAATGAGAAGTCCAAACATGATAAATGTGAATTAAACTTGGAAAGTGTAACTCAAGCATGAACAAATAAAATCGATTGATATAAATTTAGATTTGAATTCTAAAATTTAATTTATTCCCACCTTTGTCTTTTAATTTATTGGCCAACATTAGGAGGCCTTAGGTTTTAGAGTTTCATTTATTTAGGATGCATATAACATTTGAATTTTCATATTCATGAGGCTATAATTAGTCATTTATTCTCTTGTAAAGAACTTTTGATATATTGAATTTTGAGAGAAAATTATAGGCACTTTGTGAGTGTGAAGGAAGTTCTTTTACTTTTATATCACTAGGCTAAAAGTTATAACTGATAGTCAGGACACAACTTTTGCTACTTGAGAGTGTAACAACCCTAGTGCCACAATTCAATTGTGGTTTGACCCACCTAACCTTTGTCACAAAACAATTGATGTCACCTGGAACAATCTACCCGTAGCAATTGTCCCACTGGAAATCAAACTCATGAACTTGGTTCTGATATCAATTGTTGCATTGAGCATTTACCACTAGGCCAAAAGTTATAACTAATAGTCATTGCACAAATTTTTCCTACTTAAGAGCGTCACAATCCAACTATCACAATTCGATTGTAACTTAGCCTATCTGACCTCCACAACAGAACGATTGATGTCACCTACAAGATTCTTCTACTCATAGATGCAAGCTTTCATACTTATACAATCATATGTATATAATTTGTGTCTAGTAATGAGCATCTTTGAATTTCTTTATCTTCTAAATTTCTTATAAAGACAAAACAAACCAAGTTCTTAAACTACTTCAAGTTAGTTCATAAGTTAACTCTTATCACAATGGAAAGAACCTAGAAAGACAATAACTTGGGAAGAGCTAGTTAAAGGTGTGTCAAAGCAAGCAAAATGTTTTGTTTTTAGGTTTAATCCTCCAACATTAAGTGCATGAAGTTAGAACTTTATTTTGGAAGTCAAACTCATTTATTTATTACATCCGCTGTAATTCCAAAAGTGAACACCCAATCTCTTTCGATCGATCTTGATATTATTAGTTATGCATTCCTCCACAATAAGCGTAGATAGAAAATGGTTTTGGGGAGGACTGAATCACAAACAAACATCTAAGTATCTTTAGCCACTTGGTAAGAACATGCATGCTAGTTTCAATTTGAGCCATGCAAAAAAGGCACCAATCATAAGGAGAAATTTTCCACTAAAAAAGAAATTGATTCATCCCTAAGCTAGTATATAAATGAATAATTTAAGTCTATGAGGATATTCTCATTTCCACACTAAATCAAACATGAAAATTTTATGTTGAATATACCATTGTTGGTATTTTTACAACCAACACCAACATAATTATGAGGGTTAAATGAGAAAGCATAATATTCATTTATTTCATTTTATTTAAACAATTGTTAAGATTATTTTTTGTGTTTTCTATTTAACTTGTATAATTATAGAAAAATAGAGATTTACTATACTTTTTATTGATACATATAATATTTTGAAACTCTTTTGAAAGGATTTGGGGAAAAAGAAAAGTTAGAAGAATAAAGGACATGGAAGTAGAAAAGCTAACCTACCATAATTTCTTGCTCAACCAAAACTACTATGCACCCAACTATCCCTTTCCTTACTCAACCAAGACATGGATGAGAGAGTAATATCTTTTAACCATTAGGTCTTGCCAGTGAGAGCTAATTTTTGCCCAAAGAACATAAAATAATTACTTACAATTCTTGTCTCAAGCCCAAGTTTAAACTCAACAAGCCACTTATCCCATTAAATCAAAATCTCAAATATGAAGAGGATTTTGGGGTTTAGAGGAAGGTAGTGAAGCATGAAGAAAAGAAGGTTAGGACACCCATATATTAAAGAATTCCCTTTTATGACTTTCATTTCCATTTCTTCTTCAACTTTTTGTTTAGGTCCCATGTTGTTCAACACTATGAGTAACCAATTTCTCATTTGTTAGGATAAGATGTAACCACTAAATTTTCTTATATATTTTGATTATATTCATATATAGTTTTATGTTTCTCTTCTCCAATGATGTTTAGTCTTCATGCTTATTGATTGTTATGGATTTATCAACTATAAACTAGTTGAAGTGGAAAGAGATTGAAAAATCCTTACAAATTATTAACTTAAGATAAGACAATTAATAAATTATTTATTTGGAACAAATAGTGACATATTGATCTTTTTAAATATTTGAAATTAATGCAAATTTATTCTATTGAGATTTGTAATTTGATAAGATATACTTAGGATTGTTTTAAGAGATTGAAGTATAACTTTTTATGATAACAATTAATGAAAAGGAAGAAGAGGGACAAATTTAATTAAGAAGCTTAATGCAACAAGAGAATGAGGTGGTGAAGACTAACCCCAAAATATTCATATTATACATTTCTATCAAATTTTTCTTTTTTATTTTAAAAATACCAAAAACTATTGTAATGTTTAGTTTTCACTTTTCTTTTAGGTTCTTGTTATTTAATCTCACTTCATTTATTATCATTTATTTTAAGTATAGTAGTATAAAATTGGTGTAGTTTTTAATATTACACAAAATCCTTTTGGATTCGACACTTTTACTTATTTTAAAACTATTGACACAATAATTGTGCGTTGAATATATTTTCTATTACCTCATAAGGAATTAAATGAGCAAACTTATTTGTGTCCAAATCATTCTTAAGTATACTATATTTCCTTAAAAGACATTAGTTAAAGAATAATATTAATCAAAAGATGACATAGAAAATGTCCCACACTTGTAACCCAGTGATCCTCGATGCCTCTAACCCAATGATCAATCCATATTATACTTTTATCACCTTTATTAGAAATCCTTGACTAAAAAGATGTGCTTAAGGTTTCCTTAGATGACATATCATCTTTTCATTTCTATTTTCCAAACCCAAGGGTCTTTAAACTTAACAATATTATCTTGTGTAACATTTTATTGATCAAATTTGCTTCTCTAATGTTAGATCCAAGTTGAAAAAACTCCATGTTTACGGTTTTAACTAGAACAATTCTACTTATTTTCAATATTTCATTTGACACAAAATCTATACATTATACAAATATATAATTGTAAGGAATTACATTGCCTATCTTTTTCAAGACTTTGCATCTATAAAACATTTTATTGATCAAATTTGCTTGTCTAATGTTAGATCTAAGTTGAAAAAACTCTATGCTTACGTTTTTAACTGGAACAATTCTACTTATTTTAAATATTTCATTTGACAAAAATTCTATACATTATACATATATATATATATATATATATATATAAAATTGTAAGGAGTTACATTGCCTATCTTTTTCAAGACTTTGCATTTACTTCCTACTGACATGTTATGTTTGACAAGTGTTAGAACAATCATTTACATTTCCTAATACGTTGCATTTATTTATAAATGAATAGTTAATGCATTACTTGTGTTTGCTCACTTGTAGGGAATGTCTCTTAAGAAGGATTAACAATTTTCATGTCCAAGCTTAAAGTTTAAAAATCTATCAAGGCAAAACAAATAAAAAGACATGACCATTATAAGAATTTGCCATTATTATTTTCTCTATTTCATTATTACAAATACGTGATAACATGTGAAAAAAAAAATCAAACCATGTGCTATTTAAGGAAGATAAGTCATATGAGCTATAAAAATAGCCTTGTGGATTAACAAAATTTAATACATCATTAAATGCTTCATACAAGCATTTAATGCATTGGTAAGTGATCCACATATTTAATGATCACTAAATGATCTACGTAAAGTATTTAATGCACTCCTTCAACATTCATCTTATAAAAAAAAAGTCAAAATGAAGAAGAAGAAAATGAAAATGAACTTTAAGTTATAAAGACAATGACTAGATTTAAGCCATTTAGTATTTAGGAAATAAGAATCAAACCTAAAAGTGAAAACTATACAATTTTGAAAAAACTTTTTTCTTCCTTAAATTTTTGTAAAGCTCTGAAACTTTTATTTGTCTAGAGATAAAATCTAGTTTTTGTTGGTTATATATTTATATCCATCTTTAAGATATTGAGTTGTGTTGTTCCAAATCTTTATTCCTAAACATATGTATTCTGTTTGTAAAATTTTGGAGAAATTTGAGAAAGAGTACTCCTCTAATAGCTACTAAAAAAACAACACTCATGTTATAATTAGAAGTGAAAGTAAAGTAATATATTATCGCCGATAATTCAACTCAAGTTTTCAAGAATGAGATGTTGTTCTTCTTCTCAATATGTTTTATTCTTATTAACTTATCTAAAATTGTGATTTTTGAGTTTGCAAAATCAACAACTTTTTGAGTCATCTCATCTATACTTAATGAGTGGTTACTTGTGATTAATTTAGTAAGCATAATATTCATTTATTTTATTTTCTCTAAAAATGTCTTAACTTAATTTTCATAGTTTTCTATTTAGTTTTTATAATTATATGAAAGAAAGATATATTGTACTTTTGTATTGTATATATATTTTAAAACTCTTTTGGTAGCATTTAGTTAGGAAGAAATGTTAGGAGAAAAAAAAAACAATTCAAGGAACTTGGAAGTAAAAAAATGAAGGATATTAATGTATCAAATTTCACTAACTAAGCTTTTATACCTTGGTAAGTCAAAACAGTTTTTCTAACTAACTTTAGACCAAAGAGCAACATCCTTTTGTTTAATTAGACTTTGCCCATTGAAAACTAAGTCTCACCCATACTTAGCAAGCCAAAACTTTGGCTCCGTGAGTCATTCATGTGATAATCTCTCATTGACTTGAAATTCAAAACACTAAAGAGACTTATGAAGGTGAAAAAGAAGCAATGAAGCACAAGAAAAGAAGATTAAGATGCTTATCTATTGAAAAACTTTCTTCGTGACTTGCATCATTTCTTCATCATCATTTTGTTTAGATTCCATACTATTGAACACCATGAATAGTTAAATCATCATTTTTTCGATGTTAGATATAATCACCAAGTTCTCTCTTATATCTTTTGTTATATTTATATATAGTTCTATATTTTTCTTTTCCATTAATGTTTAATATTGTTGGACTTTAATCTACCATAAACTAATTGAAGTTGTAAGAGATTGAAAAAATCTTATTAAGTTCTAAACTTGATATAACACAATCAATAAATCCTTTGTCTAAGAACAAAGAGTGACTTATTAATCATCTTAAATCATTGAACTTAATGCAAATTTATTATATTGGGTTGACAATGAAAGAATTGTGTTCAATAGGATACATTTTTCATTTGCTACAGATTGAAGTATAACTTTTCATGATAAAAATTGATGACAAATTGAAGTATAAGTTTTTATGATAAGAATTGATGAGGAAAAGTACAATTCTTAATCCTCTAAGTTAATGTAAATTTAATATTAATAAGATAAATTAAATTTTTTTAAAAGAATTTCATTAGTAGTTCTATATAAAACTATTACCAATAAAAAATCATTAAATGTTACAAACATATCAATTTCTTAATTAGGTTTCCATTTTTGAGTGAGTCAAAGACAGACAAACACTCACATTTTTTAAATATTTTTAAAATTCAAATAAGTGGTAAATAATTTTTTACATCAAATGATATATTTTTTAGGAAATACCTAAAAGCTATAAAAGTTGAAAGACAATAATAGTAAATGAATGAATTTTATGTTTTCTGTGCAAATATGCTCATACATATAAATGTAGTAAATAATTATTTTGTAAAACTTTATTTTTTTCTTTTTACATAAGATAAATATTAACTATCTTATAGAAGAAAAGATAATATTTTAATAACTAAAGAGTCATTGGACAGCTATATTATGATAATAAAATAAAATAATATTATAGATAATACTTAATAGCCACTTAAGATACCTTTAACCCACAAATAAAAAAATATTATATATATATTATGACAAAGTGTTGGGTAACCCTGACCACTTTCATAAGTAGTGAAAAATCTTAATATAATAGACAGATAACAAAGACATATATACCAATTACCCATAATAAATAATAAATAATAACTTAATCTTCAAAGTAACTTAAAAAATATTTTAATTTTGTTTTCACAGTTAACAAACAACCTAAGCTATAATAAGATGAGTTAAAAGAGAGAAGTTATATCTTATAATTGTACCTCAATGTTATATTAACTTATAAAATTCTAGTTTTGATATATATCATCATTAAAATGCCAACAAGTTATTTCTCACTTAATCATATAAAAATTGATCAGTCAAAGTTTTTCACTAGTTCAATTTTAATATCTCCCCATAATAGTGATCAGTATAATTTATTTTCAATTTTATAAAATTTATTTGAATAATATGTATAAGTTTAATTTCTATATCTTTAACTATACAAAAAACATAATTTCTTTCCATAAACGTTTTACTTTTCAATATATTCTTTAATTTATGTAAAATAATTTTATTTATCTTTTTCTTCTTTAGTTCCTTGTTAAAATTGATCCTATCTAACTTACTGTAATTTGTTTCCTTTATAACTTTCAAAGTTTTCTCCCATTTTATTTCTTCTGTACCTTAAATTCCTTTGATTTTAAATTTAAATTTCTTAAATAATATCTAAATTTACCCAAAACAGTGTAAAAGTAAATAAATTATATACATTAATATATGTAAAGATATACAATTTAAAATTAATATACACATTAATATATAAAATCATAAAAACTAGTATAAGTTTTAACTCAATAAAAAATAAAAAAATAGTATGAAAAATAAAATAACATATTTATATCCACATTAATCACCATGTTTTCATTAATATTATATAAATTTTTCATATATTATTAACCAGATAGAAGTCATCATCTGTATAACTTCTAAAATAATTATTGATGAAGTAAATAATATTATCATTAATCATACTCTATAGTTATTTAAATTATTCAGGTGTTCAAAATTAAATTCTACGAAGGTAGTAAAAGAAATAAACTAACTAATTCAGTTAAATGTTTAAGCATCCAACAATTGCGAATGAATGATAGATCTCAGACGAAGTTGCGAACTACTTCTCGGTCTTCCGCATCAGTTTCCTTCTAATTTTTTTTTCTACAGAAAAACCTTTTTCGCCCAAAGGTCTTCACTTCAATTTGTGCAGTTTCGCTTTCATCATTACTCGCTACAATCAAGGTTTTTTTCTATCCCAATTTTTCTATTTTTATTTTGATTTGATTTTATGATCCACATAACAATGCATAATAAATTGTATAATTGATTTTAAAATGTTGTCGCTTATTTTCACTTGTGTTTCTCATAAATTTTTGCATGCTGATTTTTTTTTTTTTTTTGTTACTTATTACTCTATTATTGAGTTGTTATTGTGATATATTTTCCATTAGAGTTGCTCTTTGGTTTAGAGATGTTTTTCTGTTTGCTGGAATGATGAAGACATATACAAAAATGACTTAAATGAAGCAAATTATTATCTGTAGAATGGAAAAATGAAGTTGTTATTTGTGAAAATATACAATTTTTTGTTTTTGTTTTTGTTCACAGAAACCAGATTCTAGAAAATGGTGTGAGGTAACCGGATAAGGAGGCACACAATGAGAGGAGAGGATAGGGTAAATACGGATCCATCGGGAAGGCAAGATTCAACTTGGGTATAGATATAATGTATAAATAAATGGTAGATAGTCATATGATGGAATCCTTCTGTCTCACAAGCACATAAAAGAATCATACTATATGTTGTAGATGTACATTGCATTTACATAGAAATGGGCCTAGGCCCTACATCCTTCTATCTCATCATCTAAAGATCATGGAGATCAAAACATCAATGAAATTTCAAGGATTGTCTTAAACTCTTAGCCTGACACCCCAAAGAAAAGATAAAAGAGGGTACCATCTCATCATCTAAAGGCAGTGGAGAGCCAAACAACAATGAAATTTCATGTATTTTTTTAAACTCTTAGCTTGGCATCCTGAAAGAAAACATAAAAGTGGGTACAATGCAAATATTAACATCACTAGCACCATACCGAAGAGAAGAATATAGGTTAAGAAAACTTTACATTGAGACATTTAGGGTTCTAGATTATTTTTCAAATACATCTTATCTCATGCTTTATATTTTCTTGCTGCTCTTGTCCACCAGTTTTACAAGTACTCTTTTGTTACATCTTTTTTGGTACCCGTTATTTCAGATATATGCGCCAGGTTTAACCGTGACAAAAGTGGAGAATTTTGGACTTAGGATTGTACAAAATGGAGACATAGTTTTGCGGAAAGTCTTTGTCCCTCCCTCCCTGAAGATGACAGAATACAAGGAGTAAATTCTTTTCAGGACACAAACAAGGTAAAATTGTCATGATATACTTGTCTCTGCTGTTATTTCAAGAGCATGATTTCATCATTTAATGCATAACTAAAGGATGGTATATGTTTTGCTGTTTACATAACTTCTATGAGCCGAGGAAGTAGTAGAGCATTAGTCAATCTTGGTTCCTATATCTCCGTTATAATCTTGTATTTTGTCTATTACTTTCTGTGTTGCTTATTTGTTTTAGTTGTCTCAAACCTGTTTCACTTGTCATGGTTGTTTGGCAACTTATTGGTTTATCAATGGAAATCTATGATATGTGTCTTAGGTATTCTTAGATAGCATGCTAGTATACTTCAACAAAACTTTCAAAGCTTTCACTACAAAAGTGCAACAAATCATTCTAAAGTTCATTATGTGTGCCATAAAATCTTTTCTAGGTACCTGAAGGAGAGGAATCAGTTTGGAGTACCATTAGCAGCTTTCCAAATCAGCCAACAGAAACTAAATGCTAGGGAGCATTCAAGCAATGATTCTTGTTGGTTGGTGTCTGTGCAAGTTGTATGATGGTGGTAAAATGATTCCAGGTCATGCTAACCTGGGGAAGGTAATTCCTAACCACCTCTACTCACAAAATAGAAGAAAATATCACCAAGTAAGTTGTTCTTAGTTGGGATATAGATATCTGATAATAAATTGTCAATCATCTTTCAGTTTTGAATTACCTGAGGGCAAGAAAAACAGCTACCTTGGGTCGAGGATTGATTGGCGGCAATGGAATTTTGGCTGATTTTCTAGTGGCAAAGGTTCTCATGCTTAATTTCTTGTTTGAATTTTTGTTTTGAACCTCCTATAGGATTTAGATTAAAATGGCTAAAGAGTGAACTTCTCTTACAAACTAAAATTATGTTGTACACTTATTTTTTGTGAATATTCTAACATCGAACTAATTCAAAAGCTAAGCTTTATAAGTTAATTTAATTTATAACAAAATTTCCATGAATGCACAATAAGTGGGGTTTTTTGAATGGAGACGGAAATGGAAGGTCAATTATACATGATGCTGATCTGTTTCGGTTTATATTTTGTTCCACACAAATACCAAGGTCTAAATCATACCTCATTCTGATGGCCGCCCTTGTCCACAATGTCAGACTTCATTCGTGCAAAACTTCATCTCCATATCATGACATTCTTACACAGAGTATTCAAGTTCCTCATCACACCATAAAGAACTCTCTGATAGTCGTTGTTGTTTTAGTTGATTTGTTAGTGTAAGCTTTAGTAGCTGGTAGTAGTCCATTATTAAACATAAACTCGAGCTTGCAAAATACAATTACCACTAGACATCCTATTAGTACTTTTTAATGGGGCTAATAAAAAAAGAAAGAAAAAAAAGTACTTTTTAATGGGACTGAGACATTAATTAAGCCTTGTTCGGGTCATTTTGTTCTCAGACATGTTTTCTGTTTTTCTTCTCTAATTTTGTAGGCATTCTGTCACTTAGAACCTATATACACAGTTCGAACGCACGTATGACATAAACACTTTGGTCACAAGCAGGGAAGTTACTGGTTTTGCCACTTTAAGCCGGCTGCTAAAAAAAGTAGGCGGTGAAAGTGTAAAATCTTTTCCTTTATGGATTATTATACTTAATTGGTTTATATATTTATAATTAACTAACAATGTAAAAGCATTCAATAATTAATTGTAAAAAGGTTTGTGTAGATAACAAAACAGTGAAATGAAAAATAGTTATTTTAGAATATTATTCCAGTCCTCATCCACTCTTTTTCTTTTGATTGGGATCGCTATGAATAACAGGCTACATGATTACCTGTTCTCGACTTTGGATCTGAATGTTTGAAACTTCTGCTTTAGCATCTCCAGTTTCTTAATGTTTGAAACTGCTACTTAAGCGTTAGGCATTGTCATGCTCTTGCTGTGTAAAAGAACCCCGTTTGCTGGGGAAAGAACCAGAAAGGGCCCCGTAGGGAGAAACCTACTTTCATGCATTGTCAAAGTGCGTGGGATATTGAAAAAGTAATTTTCAGGGTTTCGCATTTTATTCAACCAAGTTCTTAACTAAAAAGCAGGACTTACACAAAAGGAAAATAAACAACCCTTAGGTTTCTACTATATACTTATTAGGTAAATATAGTAGCAACCAATTGAAATCTAAAGTGCTTACCTCTATGCCAGAGGTACTGATGAACATAAACTGATGCTCATAAGCTGATGCTTTAGCATCTACATAAAGCATGCATTGCATGCCTTATTTTGTTCATCATTATTCGACGCTTACAAAAGAAACTCCGGGTAGAGAGGAATAGAATTACAGGCTCACATCCATCATCATAGATGCTACAATGCTAATGCCTGTGCATCTATCCCTTAACTCAAAACAGTTCCCAGAAACAGACTTAAAACGAAACCCCTTACATAAAAAGCCTTCAAGTCGCCACGGTTGATGTCAATTTTGGTCTGCATTCTGGGCATCCTTGTCCAAACCCCAAGACCTGATCTTGATCTGAAGCTCAGCCGCAGAAACCATGAATGAGACAATCTGAGCAGGTCTCAGTATCTTCATAATCTTCAGAGCTGTGTCTGTCCTCAAAGCATCTGCATCTGCCACCAGATTCTCCAATTTCTCTTTGAAAGCGCTTGGGACCAAACCTTGGTCTACCATGAAGGACCTGCTGAAGCACAATCTGCCCTGGCTTCTGGCCATGTCCACCAGCGGAGGATCTGCCACACTCTCTTGAAGCTTGGCCAAGTCATCGTTGAGGGTTCTCTCCTTCACCTTGGACTCCTTTTTCAGCTTACTCATCTTCTCCTTTTGGTCCTCTGTCAAGTCCCTCAAAGCTGTGTTCACAACCTGAAAAGCCACTCCAGGCTTGAACCCCCCAACCCAAAGAAAGGATTTTTCTAATGAACTGAACCATGGTGGTGAGAAAACAAGAAAAATATTGTGGTGTGCAAGCTTTGATTTCTCTTCAAAGTATTGGCCATAATGACAGATGACTCTGTCAATCAATGGCCTTACATCAGCTCTCTGCCCCTCCTGATACTGTTGCTGAGCTGAGAGAAGCTCACCAAGGAATTCTTTTTGGCGCACCATCCAGCCTTGGAGAAAGGCCTCAAATGAAGCGGCATTTACATCAGCCATTTGTGTATTCAAGGGTGAGAGTGATACAGAAAGAGGAAGGATGATGGAGAATATATATAGGTGGTCTTAGTGGTAGTGGGGCTGTTTAAAACATGTGCTTCAACGTGATTCTTTTGAAAATGGGGTTCTTGCAATTGGTTATGGGAAGTTATTGCCTTGCTTAGGGCGGAAGCATTGCTGTGATGGTACTTAGAAGGGCAGACTAAGGGCAAAAAACAGAGTCATTTGGAGCTAAACAGAGTGAGGGATATTAAGTTAAGGAAACAGACAGTAGAAAGACTAGTATTGGGACTGGTTTCGGTGATATTTGTCGCCACATGCTTGGTTTGGAGGCAGGTGTTAATGCTAAAGAGGTGTGGTGAAACATGGTGGGAGATTTTGGTAAGATGTGGGGTTGGTTGTTCATGTGAAGGTGCTCAATTATGGTGAGTGTGTTGGTATTTGGGATTTGGGTTTTGGATTCATACTTGGTGTGGGATTAATCAATTGACATGGTGACTCAGCAAGACCTTAAGGTGCCGTTTTAGTTTACACTATTGATTTCATGCCAAGTAAGATAGAGAAGTGCAGCAATGAAGCCAAGTAAGATAGTTAAGTGACACAGATTTTTAATCTGGCATGCTGTGAGGTGAATAGGCATCTTTTGCAACAACTGCTCTACCCAAGTCAGGAATTTTCACTTTATGAAAATATGCAAAATAGAGACTATTAAAAGCAATAGAAAGGTATGGTTACTTCTTCAAAAGTGAACCACGGTTTCAAGATAAAGCTAATTGTTAATACATTAGCAAAAGGTTTACCAATATAGCTTTTTTATTTCAAATTCACCTTTTTTTCTGCATATTATTATTAAAATACAATTTAATCATAACGGACTAAATTGCATTTAATCATAACATACATGTCTTAAACAAAAAGATAGAAACTACTTTTATAGACTTGTTTTTTTTTTAAGTTTATTAACATTTAGGGCCTAACTTGAAACTGTCATTCACTTTTAGTAACCAAACAAACCATTTTACCATTAGATGGTGACAAGATGAATGATGAATTTAATCTTTAAATATGTAAACAAGTGATAATTTAATTTTTGAAAGAAATAGAATGCAATTCAGGGTCACACATAGATCCAATAAATCTCCTTAAAATAGACTCTAACATCATCTTAGAAATCAAAAAACTAGTTTCACGTTTAGGGACCTAGTTGGCTATTTTCCTCTAGATGGTCGTAAAGAGTAAATTGTCATTTTTTCCCCTTGAATATGTAAATTAGATAATTAAAATCCAGAACGGAAATTCTAATTTAATCTACAATCCATAAATATATAAAGAAGCAACAATTACGTCCTGTCATGAAGTTTTCTTGGTCCATTTTGTCATTAACTTGTAAGGTTTAAGGACCAATTTAAAGTTGTAAAATGTAGAGACTAATTTGTTATCATGTTCTACAGTAAAATTTAATTATAGTACTTTTCACACATTCGAGAAAGAAGTAAAATTTTTTATCAAATCATCACCGAAATAGTCATTTTTCATGTTCTAAAATATAACTTTACATCATTATGACCCCAGAAGTTGTCATGCATGTTAGTTCTGTATTTTGTTGATCCACGAAGTGTGTTGACATATATGTTAGTGCACATCATTAACCTGCCCTAAAGTATAATTTCACATCATTATGACTCGTACAGTTGTCATGCATGTTAGTTCTGCATTTTGTTAATTCAGATCAGTGTCTTTTGACATGTATGTTAATGCACATCAGTAGAATCACTTGTACTGTTTTTGATATATAACGGTTTGTTATCACAGTTTCATACTAATATCACATGACTTTTATTCAAACTTTCATTCAGATAACTTCACTTTACTAGCTACTTTATTTCAGTGGCGGTGACACATGAAATAGCTAATGGACTTTGTTTGTTACTAGAGCGTTTTAAAACTAAGTTTAATAATGGTAAAAACTCTGCACATTGCCAACACTAACACTACGCCCCTTTATTACAAGGACCGTCTAATCAAATGAGATTCTCTGCAGAAAGTCTGGTCTATACTTGTCTTTAGGGCTAGGCATTGGTATAAGCGGTTGTCCCCTTCTTATCTCTTACCCTGTGCAGTTAATACTGGTTTTAACCTTTACAAAAATCCAACTTTCTCATGGATACATTGTTTTGCAGCAGAGCAGTAAAAAATTAACACTATCTCATCCAACAGATTGCGTAAACCATGGCAACTTGGTGCTCTGCACTTTAGGTGAGTGGTTTCATTGTTTTGAAATTTAAAATTTTAAAGTCTATTTGTGTATTTCAGTATTAGTCTTTCAGAAATTTATTTTGTATATTCTGAGATTAAACTTCTCAAAAGATATTTGTTACATATTTGGATAGTGCATAAGATATACACCGAATTCAAGCCAATGAGAAGACCTATGAAAGTTTAATTTCAGAATGTGTAACAAGTAGTCTTTTAGGAAGTTTGATTTCGGAATGTGTAGCAAAGAAAATTCTGAAAGCTTAATTTTGAAATATACAGATAGACTTTCAAAAGTTTAATACTGAAACATATAAGATAAACTTCCAGTAGTTTAATTGCAAAATTGCAAATAGACTCTGAAACCAATTTTTACTAAGTTTTGGAACTTACATAGTTTTAGAGAAAATAATGAAAAGATCAAGGATGGTTTAAACATAATTGGCAAGCTTCAATCATAACAAGTAAAAAAATTGGATTTTTTTTTTCTTTTACATGGGTGAGTTTTTTCAAAGATAATATTGTTTGTAGTTTAGTTCCAGTTAAGGCTGCTCACCTCTCCCCCTCATTGGTGTAGATTCAACCCATTCTGAATCTGTTGTTTACAGTCTTATCCTGCATTTCTAATAAATTGATTCCACTGCTTTCAAACAGCAACAATTCTAACCATTGGACCTTATCCTTCCTTCCTATTTTCAATGTGCATAGATATGCTGAATTCAATCGCCAATACGGGGAGGACACACGAATGCAATAATTTCCCCAGTTATCTTTCAAAGCAAAGACGATTATGTGCCAGATGCAATTAAACACTAAATGCAGATATCTTTTCTATTGAAATTTAAACCTTAATTCTTGACACTTAGAGAGTAAAAGACTAAGCATTTTCTGTAAAGATCCATCTTCATATGGACATTTGACAATAATTGCATATGGAGAGATTGTTAAAGACAGTTAAATAAAAGAAAGACTAGATCATTACATGTAAAAACTGCAAAGACACATGTAGAAGCCACCAAACTTGTCAAACTCTCAAGTTAACTTGTAAACAGTTACAAGTTTACGTTTTATTAGATTCATATAAACTTTGAAGTTAGAAAAGGAATTAACGAAAGTTAAAAAAATGAGTTAACAAATTTGAAATATTGGTTGTTCATTGACTCTATATTTTATTAGTACTTCAAATCATTTGAAGAATTAGATCCTTTTTTAATTGTTTGCACTTTTAAAACTTATATTTTTGTGATATTATATATGATTTGACCATTTTATATTTTAATTTTATTTAACACAAATGTACTGTGATTTGTTACTTATTATGAAATTGAAATGTTAGACTATTGTATTTTTTTCTATGAAGAGAGTATTGTTGTATTAAAAGTATAATGTTAAGCATATATTACATTAATATTTGTTTTTAAACTTTTGTAATCTCTTATAGTTTAATTTGACAATCTTCGGCAAGACCCACAGTTATAAGAAGATGGTTTTAGGTTTATTTCTCCACTTTGGTGTTTCTGTTCTCTGTGGGCATAATGTGCTTGCAAACTGTGGGCTATTCATGGTGAATATTAGCCGGAGAATAAACCAAATGACTTTTTTTTTATCAGTTAGCAATGATCAGATCACGACACAAGGATGGACAGTTTTTTTCCTCTTTTTTCCCTTCAATTGTTTTATAGGAAAATGGGTATAGTTATTTGAGATTAAATTCAAAATAAGATTTATTTTAGACTAGTATGAAGTAATAGGTTGGTTTTGAAAGGACGGATTCAATAGAACTTAAACATTCCTTTTTGCAAGTGATAGATTGTTTAGCGTGTAAGCAAGAATAATGTCTAATTCATCCATAACTCTTATGGTAAGTTCAATTTTTGTCTGACAAACTTTTGAAAGAGTTTCACTAATAAAAATCTTTTATTACAAAGGTGAGAGTGCACAAACTATTTTTTGATTATCTCTTTTAATCTTCTTTTGAGACTAAAAACTCGAGTATTCTTTTAAGTGTCATTTCTGATTACAAACACATGATATATTTTGACAAGTTAAACTTTTTGAGAGAAGATATAACTTAAAATCTCATGGGTTGTTTCATAGAGTGAAAAATATAGAGGTTAACATTTTTCAACAAAATAACAAATTGTTTTTATATTTAGAACACCATATATCTTTGTAAGCTTGGATGATGGTCACCTCAAAGCTTTTGCCAATATATAGCTTATCAAGGATTTGATTGTTGCTTAGTGGGAAGAATTATTTTGATAGCTAAGTATAGAAGGTTGCACTTCCTTACTTGTTGATACAAACCATATCGACAAACAAATAACTAAGGACACAATAGACACTTCACAATTAAGTTAGTCATCTCAACATCCAAGACAAGGCCTCGCCAAACTCCAGAAGGACCTCAATTGAAGAAGAATTGGATATAGGCCAAAGAATAAAATGTTCTTTCTTCTGGTCTTTTTAAAAGACAAGTTTATATAAATATTGGGGCTCACTTTAGGGTTCGAAATAGAAGAATAAGCTAGAGTAGGGTGTGCTTAGTAATTTGAGTAGGGTGTGCTTAGTAAATTGGGTTTGTGCTAAACCCACATTTCATGACATATGCACCTAGGTTTAGGGTTTCTTTGACCTACATTCTAGAAGGTTTCTCACAAATGACACCACTACCCTCTCACTCTTGCTCCCCAAGTCACTCTCTCCTATATAAAGGGTGTCTTGCCTCATGTATTTTTACAATTGAATTTTTTAAATAGTAAAGAAACTCTGCAGGAGTGTTTAGTGAGACTTGGGTGCTCTCCTTTGTGGGTCTTATCTTGAATGTGTGTACACTTCAAGTGGCGACTCTTCACCACCCATTTTGGAGTAGCCCATCCTCCAAGTGGCGTGATTCATTGCCCCTTTCTTCATCCTTTCATCTGTTCTCTTTTGTATTCTTCTTTTGCGCCACCTTTCATTCCTCTTTTATGTTCTCATGTCCTTTAATTTCGATCTTTACCTTGTTATCTTCATCACTGTGTTCATTCCGCAAGCTATCTTCATCATATTCACCATATTTGTATTTTTCTCTTTGCCCTCTATAAGTGAACCTTCACACTTAACCACTTGGTTAAGTTCGTGTCCAATGAGAATTTTCTTTGGATTTTTCACCACAATAGTTAATCTCAAAAAGCTTAAACAAAAGTGAAACCTCTAAAATGTGCCAATCTAAAATCAGCTCACATCACTTATGTTACAAGATGTAAACAATGAAACAATCCAATATATGATAGATAATGTGTAATAATATTGTACGAAAAGAATTGATTCGTGTAAGTTTAGAATCAATTAATTCTATATATGCATGTTTCAAATGTTAAAATCACAATTTTTCTTATTGGTAAAATGATGTTTTGGATGTTGATTGCACATATCAATAACTTATTCTTTAACAAATTTCATGTCTAATAAACTTCGTAAATGATTTAGTCTTTCTTGAACTAGGAGTTTAAGAAAAGATTTATCTTTAGCTAGAACAACAACAAAGATAAGTGGTTCAAGCAAAGATTTATCTTTTAACAACTTAGTAAAATAGTTATTTCTTGTCATTTATGACAAAAAGAGATGCTGTCAAAATGCAACTTTGAGGTCATTTCATGTTCATGATTATTAGACGTTTGTGATATGCACGTGATGCACCTAAATTGTCTAATGAATATGAAACATATAAACTATTTATGCATGATACTTGTTGGAAATTGTGTTTTTTAACTGTATATAAATGCACATAAGTGCACGTGATATGTTATTATTCTGTTTTAATTATGTTTTAATTGCTGATTTAATATTTCTAGGTAATTGCTCATAAAATCATTTAAGGGTCAGTTAGTGCAAGTATTATAAATGTAATTGTTGGCAAAGATAATAAAATATCTTCCTCTGATTTATTCAAGAAAACCAACAATTGGTATCAGAGCTATCTTCTTGAGGGATCTGTGAGGTTAGTAGAGTGCACCAATGGAAGGAGGATCAAATTTTTCAACATTGGCACCACCTGTCTTTGATGGAGACAATTATCAAATGTGGTTGTTTATATGGAGACCTACCTAGAAGCATTGAATTTATGGGAAGCTGTAAAAGAGGACTATGAAATCCAGAAAACCCTACAGTGGCACAAATAAAATCTCAGAAAGAAAAGAAGATGAAAAGATAAAAGGCAAAAGCATGTGTATTTGTAGTTGTATCTCCTATGGTATTCACAAGGATAATGTCCTTGAAGTCAGCAAAAGAAATCTGGGATTACCTCAAGGCTGAATATGAAGGTGATGAGAGGATTCGTGGAATACAAGTGCTGAATCTAATCAGGTAGTTTGAACTGCAGAGAATGAAGGAGTCAGAATCCGTAAAAGAGTACTCTGACAGACTTCTAAGCATTGCCAACAAAGTGAGATTGCTTGGATTTGTACTAAAAGATTCAAGAATTGTGGAAAAGCTGCTTGTAACTGTTCCAGAGAGGTTTGAAGCCACCATAACAACCCTAGAGAACACAAAGGACCTATAAAAAATTTCTCTTGTAGAGCTCTTAAATGCTTTACAAGCACAAGAACAAAGAAGAGCCACGAGAAAAGATGGAGCAATAGAAGGAGCCTTAACAGCCAATCATGAAGGTGGCTGGAGAAACAAAGGTAACAAGATCAAGCAGAACTAGCAAGAAAATGGAGAAGTTGCTGCACACAATAGCAACAAAAGGAGAAATTACCCTCCTTGTAAGCATTGCAACAAGTTAGGTCATCCACCGTTTAAGTGCTGGAAAAGACCTGATGCTAAGTGCAACAAGTGCAATCAACTGGGGCATGAAGCAGTCATTTGTAGAAACCAAAGTGAGCAACAAGATGTAAACCAAAGTGAGCAACAAGACGTAGATGCTCAATTTGCAAATGAGGAGGAGGATGTACTTTTCGTTGCAACTGGTTTCTCCAACAATATTTCAAGTGCATCGTGGCTAATTGATAGTGGATGCACGAATCACATGACTTATGACAAAAAACTTTTCAAGGAGTTGAAACCTTCAAAAATTTCAAAGGTCAAGATAGGCCATGGGGGTCACATTTCAGTAAAAGGAATAGGAACCATTGTTGTAGCAACACATTCAGGTACTAAAACTATTACTGATGTGTTATATGTACCTAA
>Ga0123342_1004522_pt1 | contig 21127 bp, 6 predicted proteins | sample Turbeawhitnodule_FD_89960 | JGI IMG/M metagenome (GOLD analysis project Ga0123342, IMG submission 89960) | Root nodule microbial communities of legume samples collected from Mexico - Turtle bean Mexico white nodule | ecosystem: Host-associated > Plants > Roots > Nodule | place: Mexico: Nepantla...
ATAAATTTAAAAAAAATATTTAAATATGTTTGAAAAATATTGTTAAAGAATTATTTATTTTTAATTTTATTAACTTGTGTTTTTAGTTTTTTTTTTTTTTTTTAAGTTTGAATATGTCTTCATCTTTCAACCTAATTTTACGAATTAAATTAATTTTAAAACTACATTTTAAGATAACATGAAAGATTATTTTAGTAATTATTGTTGAGTCTATCTCCAACTTATTAAGAATTTATTATTAAATAATTTATAAATATCTAATAAAAAATCTATCACTTGAGTTGAGATGTCTAGTATTTAAATTGCGTTTAAAATTTCACAAATACTAGTGGTATAATTAACTTACAATTTTAATGAGAGAGAGAGAATATGTATATTTTTAGCGTTTATATAATTTATTTTAAAATTGGCAAATAAAATATTTTAACTATATATGAAATATTTTTTTCACGTGTTTCCCTAAAATCAACATAATTCAATAACTTGAATTTGAGTTTAGATTTTACATTTTCATCACTTTTAAACCCAATTTGGGACTCACTCACTCCGTGGACAAAATAATGGAGAGTTAAATTTATATATCTATTATTACTACACCCTCAATTTATTCTTTCATGTTTTTTTAGGTTTATTTTTTATTTTAATATAAAAATTAATTTAATTTTAATGTTTAAAACACCCTCTGTCTAAATATCATTGTAGGAAATATTTTGAAAGTAAAATACATGTCGTAAAATAAAATCGAGATGTCATATAAATCATAGGTATTCGTTAATTATGTAAACAAAAACTTAAATTATGTTTGAAGAGAAGGAATGCACTAATTATTTGGCTTTAAAAATATTATCAATACTTTACTATATAAAATATATATTTATTATTATTGTGTATATGTTTAACTTTTTTACGAGCTTTGTGGAGTTAGAGCTTTTGGTTTGGTGCTTAGTAATCTAAAAAGTTAAGAAAAGTTAACTTTGATTTTTAATAATATCTAGGGTTATATGATTAGGATGTGAAGGTGGTGTGGTCACACCATTTTAAAAAATCTTGCAAGGATTGATAGGTTAAATTGAGTTTAGTTTCTATCTGACTTATATTGATTGAATATGTATGTATTTTTTGAATGATATGATATTGTGTCTGAAAGCAAAGTATTGTTTAGAGTATTTGATATATGTATTAGTTTATAGTTGTAAAAAAGGAAAAGGAAAACAATTTTTGAAAACCATTGAAAACTTATTTAAAAGTTTGAATAAAATATTAATTATGCAGGCTTGTTGGACGAGCTATATGTTCACGGAGAGAAATTCATTTTAATAAAAGTTTGAGATTTTTAGTCGTTGAAAGAGAAAAATTTGTGTAATTGGGAGAGCCAAATTCTTGTTGTGCAAGATTCATGGAATTAAAAATCTGAGAGCATTGGTCATTAGGCAGACCAAATTCATTGGACAAGTATTTTAAATAAAAACTCTCAATGTTTTGGTTGTTGTCGAGTCAATTCTCGTTGGATGAAATGTTTTTATGAAAAACTCTCAGTGGAGTAGGCAACTAAAAGTGATTGAAGTGTTGATGCATTTAGTTGGGTGAATTGCAACATGTGTCTAATTCGCTAGACAAGATGGTGTTTTCTAAACTTTGAAGAAACATGTTTTTAAATGTTACTAAATGTCAAAATGTGTCTATGTTTCATTATATTTTTATATTTGACTAATGTATTGTATTTTAATATTATTATAATGTAATGAATAATGAATTTCAATTTATTTGCATTTAAATTGAGTTGGATGTATAGGTATTAATAAAAATATATGATTGTATTAGATTATGAAATTGTATGGTTGATTAATTAAGAGTAAGGAGATGATGAGGTTCTCATGTTAATGGTATTTGAATTGAATTTGGAATTTGTATAAATAACTTATATATGAACTTAGGTATGATGTAGAGATATAGTTATTAATTTTTAGGAAATATAATATTATGTTGAGATGTATAAGATATGTATTGAATTCGAGATTCATCCAAAAAAAGATATTTGACTCTATTAATATATTGGAATCACACAGAAGAAATTTAATTTATCAAGTGATGGGAATCGAGGGAGATTCATATGATTGAGTTTGTGATTTTAAAAAGTTGGTTTTGCAAGTCATGTGAATTTACCTATCATATGAGAGAAATTAGTTCATACTTTATCTAGTCGTGTTGGAGAGATAACACAACGAAGATGGTATGACAAATACATATTTCTAAATCAAATTTAAGACATGTGTCTTTTAGAAGTAGAGTCAAGTATTATGTAATGTGTCAGTAGAGTTTTGACATAAGTAGTATATTTCATTTATTTTGAAATATACTTTAATATGTGAATGAATGAGATTAAATTTAAGATATACAATTATTAGTGGTTAATAAAAAGTATTATATGAATATTTTTCAAACTCTAACTTACCATTATTTTCTTGTTGGTGTATGTTTATCAATTTACACTAGGAGAAAATAATGTTAAAAGAAGACAATTCCAAAATTGAAGAATAAATATGTATTTTATTTATTTATTTTCTTTAGATTTAGACATGATTATATATATATATATATATATATATATATATATATATAAAGTATGGTATTCCTATAAATTATTTGATTTTATGATAAATAAAATCATCATTTTAAAATTACTTTTATACATTTTGATTATAATGATGAAAGTTCTATACCATTTCAGTTTTATGCAAAAGTCTTAAACTTGATACTTATGAAATCGTTAAGTCGTTGAAACTAATATTGTCAATATCTATGAAGTCGTTCAAGCTATTGTCTAAGTTAAGAATAGGTTAAAACTTAATTAATATAAGTTGTCTTTATTTGTTAACCATCAACTGTTTATATCAAAAGTAGATTAGTTCAAAAGGAACCGTAAAAAATAATTGAAGATAAAATTGAATAATTCAAAATTTGGAAAATTCATAAATGCAAATTGTTATTATAGGATCTGAATTTCCTTAATCGCATTTGATTAGCCATTAAGATTTGTCTTCAAAACTTGTATTCAAGTTTTCGAATTTATGGTAAAATTATTTACTTTGCACTTGTTAGTCTAAATTTGTGAGTTTAAGTTTAAGATTATTTCAGTACAAAATTAATTTGACCGCAATTTTAATAATTATAATGATTATTTAAATAAAAAAATTAGATGAATTTATGCCGGCATTCTTTTGATGTCTTCTAAAATAACATACTATTAAATTAGTTATTGTGTCACTAGAAATTTACAATCAGATATATTTTAATAAATGAAATGATTATTTCACGTCCATTCCTCCCTCTACACTCCATTAAATATTAATATTTTGTGTTAGAATATCATTAAAAATAAAATATGTTTGTGTTGATTTTTTTGCCATCGATCTCTTTGAACAAGACTTTTCATTAGGGGAAGAAATGTTAATTGGTAAATAAAATATCCTTTGTACCAATCTTCATATAAATATTATAGTGTCACTGTCTTGAAATCAGATATTGATTACATACAATTTTGACAATTAGAACATGTTATCCACGAGTGAGAGGGTGATTATTTAAAAATAGAAAAAAATGCAAAATATAAGAGGTAAAACACTGAAAGAGAGTTAATCAAATATCATCAATAAATAATACATAAAAATTAATTAAATAAAAGAAAATTATTAAATGCCTAGTTATTATACTAGAGACTTTAATTATTATTATTTTCTTTCACTCCCTGAATAAGAAAAAAATACTTAATTATTAATCAAAATAAAACGTAATTGATTATAATGTAATTATCTAATATTATTAATTTAATTAAGTGTATTTGTTTTTTTTTCACACACTGCTGGCCTAATTATGTTATAATTTTAATATTTATTTTTTCCATACATTTCCTAAATTCTTAAGGGTTTAAATTTATTTTTCTGAAACAATAATGATAATATTAATAGTTGAACATTCCATATATACTGTTACTATAATTAAAATATAATATATAGACAAGGTACATTCAATAATGATAATATTAATAGTTGAACATTCCATATATACTATTACTATAATTAAAATATAATATATAGACAAGGTACATTCAATAATGATAATATTAATAGTTGAACATTCCATATGTACGAGTACTATAGTTAAAATATAATATATAGACAAGCTACATATAAACTGTTTTATGAGATATTAAATTAAGTCTTGAAAATCAAATTCTAAAATAGTCTAAGAGTATATCTTAAATTTACTGTTTTTATTGCTGATAAAAAAAAATCTTAAATTTATATATTAGCCTGTTTACATTTATCATAAATATTAGCCTCAGTTTGAGAAATAATGTTAAAAAATTATTTAATTTTAATCGTATTAACTCGTGTTAATAGTTTTTTTTTAAGTTTAAATAGTCTTCATCTTTTAACCTAACTTTACTAGTCAAATTAATTTAAAACTATATTTTAAGATAATATGAGAGATTATTTTAGTAATTATGGTGGAGTCTATCTCCAACTGATTAAGAAGTTATTATTAAATGATTTACAAATATCCATTAAAAAAAATTATCACTTGAGTTGAGATGTCTAGTATTTAAATTACGTGTAAAAATGTATCAAATACTATTGGTATAATTAACTTACAATTTTAATGAATATTATATTTATAGAGAAAATAAGTATATTTTTATTATTTATATAATTTGTTTTAAAACAGGTAAATAAGTTTATGAATTACAAAGTTAATATTAAGTATAGTGTGAGTAAGATATAACAAAAGTCCAATCAATATTCTACATTCATCTGGATTTAAAAATAATGAATCATAATAGATGGTTCCATGAGAGAAAATGCGGGTTTGCAAGTCAATAAATCATTATCAAGAAAGAATATCTAAACAATATTTTCATTAACCGAGAATAATACCAGAAAGTAAACAACTGATCTCAAATTAAAAAAAGTCTTTGATCTAAATGAGTTATATACATTAAATTTTTGGAAGATTATTACCAACCAACACAATGTCATCAACATATCAATAGAACGATGAAAGAATAATTGTTTGTGCAAATAAATAAAAAATGATTAGTTGTACTTTGAATGTATTACATTATAAATTAATTTTGAGTTTCATTATTTACTCGCCTATTTTAGTCTATATAAATATTTTTAAGTTTACAAACTTATGTTGGAAAAAATCATGTAAATTATTTATCAATATCATATAAAATAGTTAAAAACAAAATTCAACAATTTATAATTAAAAAATTTATAAATGCAAATTGTTATATAAGATCCAAATTTTCTTAATGGAGTACTTTTCGATTCTGAGTTCCTCAATTTCTTAACTCTTAAGAATTTGTCCTCAAGTTTTCGAACTTATGGTAAAATTATTGACTGTTGTACTCATTAGTCTAAATTTTAGAGTTTAAGTTTAAGATTGTTTCAGTACAAAATCAATCTGATCACAATTTTAATAATTCTGATAATTGTTTACATAAAAAATGTAGATGAGTTTATGCCGGCATCATTTTGATGTCTACTAAAATAACCTAGTATTAAATTAGTTATTGTGTCACTATAATCAGATATGTTCTAATAAAATATGATATGTTTGTGTTGATCTTTGCACAAGACTTTGCAAATTTTCAATACAGGGAAGGGAATGTCAATTGGTAAATAACATGTTCTTGTAACAATCTCCATGTAAATATTATAGTGTCACTGTCTGAAATCAGAGATTGGTTATATACAATTTTGACAATTATACCATGTTATCCACGAGTGAGAGGGTGATTCTTTAGAAATAGAAAAAATACAAAATATAATAGGTAAAACACTGGAAGAGAGTTAATCAATAAATAATACATAAAAACTAAATTAAATAAAAGACAAATATTAAATGCCCTGGTTATTATACTAGAGACTTTGATTATAGTTTTTTTTTTTCTTTCACTCCCGGAATAAGAAAAAAAAATACTTAATTATTAATCAGAATAAAGCGTAATTGATTATAATGTATTTTTTCTTATAAACATAAGAAATATAATCCTTTTTCATAATTAATCATGGAAAGTACTTTTGCTTTTGCTTTCATATACTTCTTCTAATAGTTAATGCAAGATACAATTTTAGAAAGCAATCTTTTTATAAAATACTTTATAGTGTTTATAGAGTGTTAATTTCTATTAAATATTACAAATGTATTTTTTTATTGATAAATAATAAATAATTCTTAAAATTCATGAAAATAAAGTTATTACACTGGCAATATTATTTTAAAAATTCAATAAAATAAATTGAACTAATTATTTTTATTGGTTTGTATTATTATATTAAAAATATTTTTATATTAAAGATAAGAGGAAACAATAATAAAATAAATATGATATAATGGAAATATAAAATGTTATAAAATTAAATAATTATCAAAAAAACATTTATATTTCTCTTCAATTAAATATTTTATATTTTCTTTCTAATTTTTTCTCTGTATTTATTTGTTCTCTTCATATTGTATTATTTATGAAACCATTCACCATTAAATACTTGGTGGGAGCTAGCCCTCAATAATTATTTTGTAATTAATTTACATTGGAGGTCTTCAATCAATAAAATATTTCACTTTTATAATGGTATGATCTGGTCTTATGGTTCCTAAGTCTCTGTGCTATTTTCTTATGTGTACACTACTGTTCATACAGGAGGAATCGTAGACAACTAAGAAAATAATGCATAATCTTAATTTTATACACCTTTAACTTCTATATTTTAATCAATTAAATTATTTATTGATACTTTTAATAAATATATTAAATTTAACATTTAATCGGACTGAAAAAAAACAAATAATCTACAAAATTAAAGATAAAATATAAAATACAGTTTATTTTAAACAAAAAGATAGAAAACCAAAATCATAGGTAAAAACTAAAAAAAGAACATTACAATTCAGATTTTATTTTGTATACTCTAGTGTAAAATCTTAGAGAATTATATACTTAAAGTTCATGAAAAATATAATTTTGAAAATAATTATTATAAAACCTAATAAGTTTATTATGTAGTTTCCAAGTAGAAAATAGTATCAACTTAATTTATACTATTACATATAATATGATTTATTTTTGTAATAAATAAAAAAGAATTCAGCACATTAAGCAATGGAAGTGTCACCGCAATAATGGTTTGAATGATCCAAGATGGAATAATGATACATATCTTTAGTTTTAATATATATAGTTTTAATTTTAAAATTTATGTCATATCATATTATCTAATGTTGTTTTGTAAAATATTAAAATCAAATTTATGAACTTGTTCAAATCTATATTAAAAACACCTTATAAATTTAAGACTTTAATCATAAAAAAACATTTCATTCAAACACATTAATTTACATATAAAATTTAAGATTTTTGAATTTTGAATAGAACTATAAATTACAAAATCAAAATTTTAAAGTATAAGTGAAAAATTATTAAAACATATTACATAAACTCCTTATAAAAAATAAAAAAAAATCATGTGTGACAGTAAAAGTTAATAAAATACAAAAGTGTTCATAAGTTGATCTTGCATTGTAGATTATGGTCTTTGTCTTTCAGTCAAATAAATATGTTGCTGTTCATCTTTCTTTTCCTCATTCAAAGTCAAAAAACCAAGGCAAGAAAAACTGAAGAGGATCAGAGGGTGAAATAAGGAAAATGATGTTGGTACAAGAGTGATGTGCGTAACAGAGGATTATAACCCGCCTGGTTGTTTCTGATTTGCTGCTAATAAAGGAATCAGGAGAAGCGGGAAAGAAGGAGGAAGTGAAAAGTCGCGTGTGATGGTTGGATCCACGTGGCAGAAAATGAATAGTGATGGATGGGCCACGTGGTGCATATGTGGGAGGGTGAGAGGAGAACACCGAACAGTGGTCTTTGGGAAGAGCAGGTGTGTTCAGTTGATGACTCCATTGGGGCATACAATAATGGTAAACAACAAATCCCGAAAAGAGCATAGAAACCATTTAAAAAGAGACCACGCCATCATATGATTACATTGTCAGTGTTGGTGGGCCATGAAGGCTTCGAAGTTAGCGAAATGGGATCCACTTTGATTTGTGGAAGGAAACGACGAAAGAATCTGAAGAAAAGTTAAGGGCAATGGTGACGTTGGGGAACTAGAGTGAGAAGCAAGGGTCAGGAAAAAAGGGGAACCGTGGGTATTGGTTTTGGTTTTGGTATTCAGAGTTTTTGTTACGATTCTGGTTTTGGAGTGCCAAAGGAGTACTAGTGCACATACACTTAGACAGTTTGGTGGTTTTGGATTCCAAACTCTCGGCGTGTGGCGCGTGCCTTCAACCACTTCTCCTTGTAAATTTTCAACCGTTTGAGAATTTACACACCCTAAAAAAATGAAGTTACATGTCTAAGTCCAAACATTGACATTGTCGAAGAAAAATTGAACTTCAACATCATGGCTGAGTAACCTGTACAGCTGTCAGAAGAAGACATTCATCGATATTTTTTATGAATTTTTATAATTACTATCACATCACTATATAAAAAAAAAATATCATTTGGTGCCTTTGATATTCTTAGGTCATAGAAGATGGGCATAAAAAAAGAAGTTAATAACATTTGATCAAATAAAAAATAAAGAAGAATTAAAAAATATTTTGTAGAATCCAACAATGTCAATTATTTTCATTGTTCAAATTAAGTAATGACATAGAAATTATCTTCTCAGTGTATTTAATGTTTTGTTATTAAAATGAAAATAGTATATAAATAAATAAAATTAATTATTCAAGTTTTATTTTAAAAGAATCACTAATTTTTTAATTTTTCTTTTTTGTATATTCTTTCTAGTTTTTCAAATATCTTTATCATCAACATGATGATCAAAGTTCTTTATTGGATTCCTAGTAACGAATACTAGAAGACGACTGTTCAATCAGAGTTTTGGATAGAGTAAGTTCATTTTTGCTCTTTTTTCCTTTAATCAGTTTTGAAATTGTTTGATTATATTTGGTATAGGCTTTGCATATGATGTTTAGGATTTCAGAATTAGTTCCTGCTAGTTCAAAATCATAGTCATATGTTTAAATCGTTGATAATTACTCTGTGGTGTAGGTTAAGCTATCTACCTTTGGCTGTGTAGGATTAAAACTCTTTGTGAGCACAACTATTCAAAGTCAGGTAAGGAAAACTAGTTTTATTTTCAATATAACCCTAGGTTAGAAAATTTGGATATGAGTCACCAGTCTCTAATTTTCTTACAAGATTGTTTGATTTTGAGTAAAGCGGTATTTTGATTTAAGCAATATTTTTCGGGTCCATTTTTGCTCAAGCTTAAGCGAAAACTCTTTTCTCCCAATTGAGAATAAAATATGGTGAATTGTAGGGTGCTCTCGAGTCTGTTTTCGTTCAAATGAGAAGATTTTCGTTTGAGAAGACTCATTCTTGCTCAAACGAGATCATTTTCACCCAACTTAGAGTAAAAACAATTTAATTTTTGTATTTTTGTTTTTGAGAGCCTAGTTTATTATTGTTTATTGTAAGTGTAAATTTTTATGTTTATTTAAAAATATGATTAAAAGTAATTAGTTATGTGTTCAAGTGAATTTTGTGATATATTTTGAATTGTTTTAGAAAGTTCAAATGTGTTGTGATTGAATGGTGTATTAATGTGTTACAGGAAGCATGAAATGATGTGAAATTGTAATCAAGACATAGTATTTTCATGAAAGAAAATATTGTGTTGATATTGTTTTTAGGGTGTATTGATTTGTGAGTGTAGTGTGAATGAGACGATCTTAACTCTACTAATATAATGGAATCACATAGATGAAGTTATTTAGTTGGTATATATGAAGTTGTTTAGTTGGTGAGATTCGAAGGAGATTCATATGATTGAGTTTGAGGTTTGAAAGAACTGATCAAAGCAAATCATATGGATTTACCCTATCATATGATATGATCAGATAATGAGATGATCATGCACATAGTTGTGTGGATTCATAGTGAGTAGTATGACAGGTGCATGTCTCTGAATGTTAATCTCAATACACGAGTCTTCTAGAAATAGAGTCAAGTGCTTATGCATGTTAATATATTTTCGTGAATGATTGATATGGAATTTGAGATAATGGTAGACACTTGACTATTTGTGAACGATGATTTCAGATAGTGGATGATGTATAATGATTAATAATGATTAATATGTTTGTAAATAAATTTTGTACTGCAATGATAATATCTTACATGAGAGCATATACTACATATAATGGATCTAAGCATTGAGGAGCTCGAGAATTAATATATTTTTTTTATTTGAGTTGTTTGGGTGTATATAGATTTCAGATTTTTTATAAAAGGTAAAATATTTTTGTAATAAAATATTGTGAGTATTTGGAATATAGAAAAGTGTGGATATTACAAATGAAGATAATAGAATTTTGATTAATAAATAGGATAGTTTTTTTATTAATTTATGTAACAATACACTTTCTCGATGTTTCTAATGGAATTTTTCTATAATTTTTAAATGTTTTTCTCTCTTTAAATTAGGTAATGCGAACACATTGATTAATTAGAGTCTTAGTTGTAAGTTAAAATTTAGTTAGAGAAAAAGGGGTATTAATTAATAGTGTAGAACTTTTTTATACTATGGTTTAATCATAAGTCATAATGTATGTTATACAGTTTTTGTTGACTATAGATATCTTAAAAGGTTAAATAATTTTTTTTAATTAGTTTAGGATGTAAAATTATTAAACTTGTAATATATTGATAATGCAAAACATTTTTTATCACCGTTTAAACATAAATTATCATATATCTTTGAAGATCTTAGAATTTAATATAATATAAGTTTTTTCATTACTGCTTATTCAATAAAAAATTTAATTTTGATTTGTGATTGTGACTGTTTTAGACAAGAGTATGTACGACCTCCGAAGAGCATTCAAGATGGTCAAGGATAAATATACCATTTACCTGTGTGTATTAGATGATCATTTATGTAACGTGTTACATGGTATATATGAACCAAATCTTAATCCCTCCACCTAAAGTTATGATTCGGCCATGACTTGCAGTGTACCATTATATCAATTATATGGGTGTTTTACGACTATGAACACCCTAACAAATGAAGCAAACTCATAACTTTAGAGTGAAGTTGGAACATGTTTTCTTCTTAGCATCATATCAAGTTAAATGTTTTTGATAAAATTAGTCTTAGCTAGTTGATACTAAAAATTCAACGGTAGATTAAAAAAATAAAAGATAAAATAAATCTAATAATTTAGTTAATCTATTAAATTTAAACGTTGAACTAACTAATGGTTATAAAATAACACAAAAAATTAGCCATTTAATTGTAACTTAAATTTTACTAAATAAAATGACATGATCGAATGATTTTATATTATAACTTTGATGTTTTTTAAATACAATTTAACTAGTATAATTTTATACTCATTCAAAACTATAAAAACTATATTTGAATAAAATATTCTAATTTAGATATGTTTTTAATTCCTATAATTATGATTCTATATACTTTCAGTTGCTGCAAAAATGTATATTAGTTTCAAATCCTTAATATTTTTCTAACCGACTTTTTTTAAGTTGTTATTATGAATCATAACTAGTTTAATATTAAATATGGAAATATTAATTAATATAATTAAGATAATATAAAATATTTTATATTAACATAGTTATATATTTTTAAATACAAAATTTAATTGAGTAATATGTTTATTATTTAATAAAAATGAGGAATTTAAATGCTATTTTACTTTTCATTCAATAATTTATTTTTAATATTATATTTTTATTTAAAAATTTATATTTTATATAAAAATTGTAATTCATCTTTTATATATTAATTTGATATTGCAATATTGAATCGTCATATTTTTTTTAAATATATGAAAAATAGAAATTTTATATCTAGAGACAGAAAAGGATTATACACTATATCTTTCCTTAAGATTTATGATTACGAAAAATGATTACTACATTACTCTCATGATAAGATAAGTATATTATAAAGTTGTTTTTAATAGGGAGGTATCGATTAATACACTGTCAATAGTTAAATTGTAAGTAATTAAATTTTGACTAATATATTTGAAAAAGTAAATTATTTATTAAAAGTGTAAAACTTTAGTTACTATCATAATAAAATAAATTTTTTAAACCGTATTTAATTTAAATGTTATTTTTTTTCCAGTCAATGGAAGGGGCTCGAATTCCCAGAACAAATTAAATTTGTTAACGGTCAACCGTGGTACGCGCCATTTAAATATGGTAGGTTTAGTTTTGAAAAAAAAACGTATCATAGAATAGAAGAAAAAAAAGAACTCATATGTTTGAAATATTGGAAAATTGAAATTATTGGTTGGTGATTTTTCTTAGTAATAAAGGTTGTTATGGGTGACCGTTAATGTCAACTGTTGAATGATGTGAAAACTCGGAACAAGTCATGAGCCAATAAATGTGTTTGTGCGAGTTAGAGAAAAACTGGTTAACTTTAACCATGGGCTAAGTTATCACCCCATTTAATAATACGTTTTATTTAAAATATATATTTTTTTTTATAATATGTGGTTTGTGAAAATATTAAATACAAAATTATAATATGTATATTTCAATCACTTTTATGATGCATAACTATATCCTTTTTTGAGTGTATAATCACCAATAGTATAACTTGCATACAAAAAATATAAATTACTAATAAATAATTAGTTTAAATAATGCATTTATAACTTTACTTTAGAAATGTTAACTTGGAGTTTGGTATATAATTTATATAAAGACTTAGAAAATAATTTTAGAATAAAAATAGTATAACTAAATTAATATTTAAATGTTTTATTATTAAAATGAAAAGTTTATAAAAATATAAAAAACAATCATTTGGGTTTTAATTTTAAATAACTATTATCTTTCTAAAAAAATTATTTTTCAAAAAAATGACTTCATCCTTCATCATATTGATAATTAGAGATCATCTTTAGACTCTTGATCGTGATTATAATCATATTTTGTATTTGAGTAAGATTAATTTTGCTCCTTTTTCTGATTTATCTTTGATTTTTCTTGTTTATCTACATAAAAATGTTTTGCATGTGGTGTTTAAGGCTCCAAAATTAGTTTATGTTAATTTAGGGTCTTAGAGATATGTTCAAATCATTGATTAAAAATTTGTGATGTAGGTTAGGTTATCTGGCGTCCTTTTGGAGTTAGAATAACTTTTCAATACTTAGTCATCAAGTAAAGGAGCTAGACTTGATTCTCAATAGTACTTATGTTATAAAGTCTTTGTCACTTTGCAAGATGACTGAATAGAATAAGTGTGATATTGAATTAACTGGTACTATAAACTTGATTAATATTGAAAGTTATTGATTATGTTGTAATAAAATAATTGAGTGTGTTTAGATTGAACAAAATGGATTGATGAAATTCAATTCATTATTCATTTGTGTATGAATTTATTTTGATATTTGGTTGGTTTATGTGAATATGTGTGTGATTGAACTATTTGAATGACATGATAACTTATCTAAGTAGTTGTAGAAATCTAAATAGGATAAAGTGACTCGAGTAGGGGTGTTAATATTTAAAAACGATTATAAAAGGATTTGGAAAACCCTTTTGAGTCACCCGAAACAATTTTAGAATTTTGTACATTTGTTGGGTGTATTTAGATATACCTGCCTTGTCCCGAGATCCTCTAACGAGTCTGGTAGACCGTCCAATGGTTCTAGTGGGATCGTCTAACGAGTTGTCTTACAAGATCGTCTAGCGGGTTTGCGTTGTATTCTTTTATATTTTCGTTCTCTTTATAAGAAACCCTGATGTAACCTTTGGAGTGGGTATATTACTCTCTATTTTTCAAAAATAAATTGTTTCTTTCTTTTGTTGTGTGTTTGTATGAGTTATGGCACTGATACCTTCTTGTTCATTAACCTGTGTGGTTGTGTGTCTAACATGAATTATTATATTCAATAGGGTGAGTCATAAGCTCATTGGTTGTGTGTCTTTTCCGAGTGGTTATTGATAGGTGTTAGATTTTGTTGGATCACTTATATGCATGTATATGGATGATTTAATATATTTGTATAAGGTTTTACTCATATAGCCATGGTTGGATGTTTGCATGACTCTTGATGGGTGATATAGGGATACATAGGAGTATCAAACCTTGGGGGATGATGATAAATTTGGAACTTGTGCTGAGAGATATTTGACTTCATTATTGTCTAATCACATTTGTGAGAAGTTGAGGGGAAACTTTTACATTTAGCTTGATAAAAGAATGTTTTCGTGTCACCTTGACATTAAGGACATAAGCCAATTAGGATCTAATAGATTTAGGATATGTCAAGTGTTAACTTCTAGTAGAATTTTTTTTATCATGAATTTTAGAATTTTCTAAGAGAGATATCTTGCAATTATTCATAACATAATATGTAAATACGAGTTTATTTGCATTCATATACATGATCTCGACATATGAATGATGAACTGAAAATGATGATGATAATATATGAACAATGATTATATGATGATGATAAGAATGATAATTACAATTACGACATATGCATGATAATAATATTCATATTAAATTATATTTTATTTACATGACACACCTTTATATATATTTACCGGTAAGCTAAAGTTAACTATTGCACCTTTACATATATTTTAGGTATATTAAATGTGATAATTTTACCTCATATACAAAGTTTTATTTAATTGAATTTTTATTGATATATAATTGTACTATATAGGTGAAAGGCACACATCCAACAATTTACTTCACAACTCGGTCGAGCACACTTTGGCATGCACATACAATCCCACACCTAATAATAAAATCAAAACATCATTTAATACCTTATGTTAGACTAACACAAGATTAACAGTGATAGTCGTGCTAATCAGGAATATCACCTCGAAAATTCAACCCCCACTCTATAAATAGGTTAACCACACCCAGATTAAGGTACACATCTAATAACATTAACTATTCCCATATTCGAATATTGAATCTTAACTTGAGCATCATATAACCTTTTGTAGATATTCTCACTTTAATCGAGATAAAAAAACAAGACAAAAAAAAATCAAAAACAAAAAATATAATTCATATAAGAAAAGCATCTTAGTATATGTAACAACAAAACCTTTCCTACCAATACAAAAACAATAATATTATGGAAATTTAGAATCCTAACCATATTTCACTATATATTATGTATCCCTATACTTGACACATGTCGTTAATATATATATATATATATATATATATATATATATATAAACGTGTTTACTTTTTTAAATATAATAAAAAATAATTACACATCATAATTTCATATTTAATATTTTTTAAATTAAAAATGTAACGTCATGCAAAAATATTTCATTTTATAAGCCCAAATCTAATCTATTTATTTAAATAAACTCTTTTAAAAACTTAACTCTAACTTTGTTTTATTGAACACCAAATCAAGTTTTAAACAAATTAAATCACATACCTTCAATTATCTAACTTAATTCACTCTCTCCTATCACATTAAAAAAGAAAACACAAAAAAAATTATAAGAAAGAAAAATCATGACGTTTTGTTTTCGAAAAAATAAGTTTTTTAGTTTTATTTACTCTTAATCTAGGACTTTTCCGCCTTATTCTTTGGGTTTTTTTATTTGAAATTTGACCAGACATTCCTTATTGTGTGGTTGGAGTGCAAGAAGTTTTTGAAACATTTTTCATAAAGAATTTCTTGTCTGAAGTCTGAACCCTGAAGTCTAAACCTTGATGTCTGAACCCTAAAGTCTTAATCTTGATGTTTGAAGTCTGAAGTGTGAATCCTAAACCCTAAAGTCCGAACCCTGATTCAATTATCTAACTTAATCTCACTCTCTCCTATTCAATTTATTAAATTAAAACTAATAATGATTTAAATTTGTATTGATGAGACTAAGTATGAACTCAATTAAGTAAAAGATATATGAAACTCATATTCCTACTATAATTGAGCAGCTATAGATTTGAAGAATAAATATGTATAAATTTTTATTAATATGCAAGATAATTTTGTAATAACAATATAAATTATTAAAAAAAATAGTATTTTCAATGAATTTAACTAATTTAAGAATATGTGAATAAATTAAAAGAAGTCTTAGAAAGAGAGAAAAAGCATTTACTACATCTTCATGTATATGAGTACTGAATATGTAAGAGGCAGGTATAGCCCGTGGTCCCATAAATTAACTCCTGGACAAACCAGAGTAAGAAAGCAGGACATGCTCATATAACATAGAAGGTTTTTGTTTATTTATTTATTGTTTTTTTTAAGAGTGTAATATAATAGGTTTATTATTTTTAACTTTTTACTTATTCGTTATTAATACAAATCATTTTAAATTTCTAAAAAACAAAATTTAAACAACATAAACTAAATTTAAACAAGTAAATAGATATATAAATTGTATAAAATTATTTCAAATTTAATTAAAAAGCTCCGAATCTGAAACTAAAATACACAGAAGTTGTGAGTTACCGTTACTCTTACGCGCAGTGCGTGAGTTTGGGCCCGAGAGTTTACTTACACCCCACCACAATTTGGCAAGCAAGAGGAGAGAGACATGTGAGGTTTGGTCCAAACTGGGCCCCACCACTTCCCACAGCGCAAACAAACTGTAAAAGATCTCTTCCATCCTCACTTCTTAACCCTCACATTCTCTTCAAACTACGAAACTGCCACAACTTCATCATCCAACTACAACTCCACCTCTTCCAGATTCAATGGCATGCCTGTAATTTTGGCTGCCCTCAAATTAATAACAATAAAAAAAAAACTTTTGGAAAGCTAGATGCAGTTATTTGAGCCAATGGATGCACCCAGAGGGGTTCATGTTTGTAATTGCAAGTTATAACCTGCCTCTCTTTATTATTGCCCTCTCGTTTCCGCATTCAACGAACAAAACAAAAACTTCACCTACCACTTTATAAAACCCTTCGAGTCCCTTCTCCTCTCCCCCAATCAATAATCACTCTCTGTTCATTGTGTTCTTTCCTTTCCTTCTTTCCCTCCACAAACTAAATCCAGGGGAAACACTTTTCCTTTCTGTTTCCAAAGAGAAACTGTGAAAACAACTCATGGCTGGTTCTTCCAAGAGACATTGTTTCTCCGAAGAGGACGATGGTTCCACTTCTTATATGGACTCTGGCCACAACCACTTCCATCACAACCAACATGGCTTTGTTTCTAGAACATTGGGTTACGGCACTTTCTACAATCGAAGTTTCAGGAGCCCCTCAATTCTTTCTCCAAGATCTGGAAGATTTTATGATGCCAGATTCGAAGATCACCAGCCCCACTTTCTTGAAGCTTGTTTTCTTTGCAAGAAGCCACTCGGAGATAATCGTGACATCTTCATGTACAGGTTAAATGCCCAGATTCCATCTTTCAATTTTTCAATTTGCATTTTTCAATCCATACCCTTTTAGATAAATTAGATTCCTTTCGAAACTTCCAGTTTTGATTATGAATCTTAAATCTAAACCTTTCTTTCACCATCTCTTCATTTCTGAGAAATTATTTCATCGGAAATTGAAAATCTTGATTGCATGTCAGATTAAGTTTTGGTATTGGGACTTGTGATGCTGTGATATTGTAATAATTTGTTTTTGTTAAAATTCCACAGTTCTTTCTTTTCCAGTTGTCACGATCCAATAAAAATGATTTTTTTTTTCAATGCTCTCGATTGGGTTCTATTTAGATTGTTGTTGAATTGTGGTTTCTATGTGAATGTGAATGTTGTTGGATCTCTGTGAGGTGGTTCTGACTGGTGTGAATTATTTGTATTGCAGAGGGGACACGCCTTTCTGCAGCGAAGAGTGTAGACAAGATCAAATAGAGAGAGACGATGCCAAGGAGAAGAATAAGAACATTTCTTCTATGAAGGCTTTGAGAAAAAAGGAGCAAAGAAAATCTGTCTCCCCAAACAAGGATTACTCATTTCGTGCAGGGACGGTTGCTGCTGCTTAGATGAAACTTGTATGGTAATATAGGATATAGGATAAAAAGAAGAAGAAAAAACAGTGTTAAATCGCTTCAGCCTTCTCTAAGAAGAAAGGAAAAGAGAAAAAAAAAATGAAGAAAAGGAAAGTAGAAGTGAAGTTCAGACTTTCCATGAAGAAGGGTCAAGAGAGAAGAGATCCCTCTGAAAGGATTTTTTTTTATCATGAAGCTGTATATGGTAATGAGAAGCTGGTTGCGTGTGGGATCCTCTCTCCCTAATGACTCATTTTTCGGGATTCTTAATTTTTAAAATATATAAGATCTTAGATATATTTTATATGGTGTTGTTGTGGTGGTGTCAAACAGGTTTCGAAGTTTTAATGAAGAAACTTATTGCTAGTACCTGTATTTCTTTAACTTGTTACTCTGTTTTCACCTCTTTAGGTGAACATTAAATATGAATCCAAGAAGAGAGAAAAGTGTATAAGAACTGACAGTGTGAAATTTTGAATTTTGAGGTCTGAAACACATTATGGTGTAGTTTACAGAATAAAGAAATAAACTATTGGAAAAAAATCAAGAAAAAACTATTAACAACCTAATAATTAGATTTTAATAATTTTGTATCTACAACTTTTGTTCATATTTTTTAAAATTATTTATTTTAGTTTATTTATAGAAAAATTCAAAACTCTCTCTTTTTCTTCTCTTAATTTTTATCACCCGTTATTCACTAACATTTGCTATTTTTTGTTAGTTTCTGAAATGGGTGGAATATTGTTTTAGCTTATATTACTGGTGATCATTGGTGTGCATGTTGGGTATATTTTCACTTATTTTTGAAATTGGTTTCTTTTATTTTACAAAAGTAAAAAAAAAAAATATGGAAGAAAAATTCATTTTGTAGAAAGTATGAGATAACTTTTTTCTCTAAAATTAAAATTGATTTTTAAAAGTATATATTAAATAAATAAATAATGTAAAATATAAACAAATAATAATCACTGGTTAAAAACTAAGATGGAAACGGTATAGTTAAAAGAAAACATGTTCTGTTTAAGGAGTTTTATAATAATAAAAGTCCTTGTATTATAATATTCAATGTGAATTGATAAAACTTCTTCCAAAATTAAGTAATAGTTTTTAATTAAATTGTATTAATATTAACATATTAATTTAAAAAGTATTATATTTCAGTAATTTTTTATAATAATTAAAAATATATCTTAAAATTATTGTTTTATAAGTTAGAATATTAAAGTTGATCACTTTGTTTGTTCGTAAAAATATTGTTGAAAATTATCATATTTTAGTGTCTTTTAAAAAAGAAATAAGTACTTTATTCTCTCTTTGGAATTTATTACAAGACTAAATTTTGTGTGATGTATTGTTTCTTTTCTCCCTCTTAAATGAGTTTAGATTTAAGTTTGGATTCTGATAACATTATTTTTTACTTTAATATTTGAATTATAAAAATAAGAGGGCGGGGTTTAATTATTCTATTCCCACCCTGGATTCTCACGGAATAAGAGATGTAGTTGTATCCGTTCTTTTATTATTTTAAATATCATCAATGATTTAATGTTAAAGTAGGTATATATTATAAAAGTTTATGCGATTAAACACTTTTTTTTAACCTTTTGAATTTGAGAGAGTTAGATATTATTATATAAAAAAAATAAATCATAAATACAAATAAAAAATATGAGTAAAAATAATTAAATATATATTCTAAAAAGTAGTTGATAATGTGAAATATAATATATCATTTGATTGAAATCGGAAAAAAAAATATGCACTCAAAGTTGTAGTTGTGATTAGAGGAAATATACTTAAGGATGTAACTGAATCTGGTGAATATTAAATAAGTGAGAGAAAATAAAATATTTATGAAAAAAAATAAGATTTTTCTAAATGAAATGAAATCAAGGACAATAACATTGAAAATAAGATCTTCTTTTAGATTAAAAGATAAGTAGGAGGATTTTAAAAGTCTTTTAGGTTATTTAATAAAAAATAGTGTTTTAATAATTTAAAATAAAAATAAATATATGAAAGGGTATGGAGAAGGGATAAAGTGAATATGTACTTGTTCATCCTTATGAACATATTTAATTTAAAAAGTTAGGTATCATTTATATTTATACTCTTTTAACGAGGATTTTTCATCAATATCCATGTTTATCATAGTTTGAATTGTATAAAAAAAAGTAAATTTATATTATTTACTTACTTATTCAAAGAAAAACTTTATAATTTTATAAAAAAAACATTCAGTCAAATTCTAATATACTAAAAAACAAGCAATTCTACAAGAAAATTTAAGATTGATGACTATTACAGAGTGGACTTTAAGCCTAACTCAACCCCATAAAACCGGGCTCATAGGGTTGAGGTTTGCACCCACTTATATACAATCAAAGGCTCAAATTTCTAGTCGATGTGGGATCTCCAACAATGACCACATCTAGATCTTATAGTCTATGGTTTTATTAGAAATTTAAAACTAGTTTCCCTCACCTGAACTTAAGCATATGCTCACAAAGAGCTCCAAACCTACCAAAACCTCAATGGTAGCTTAACCTGCATCACAAAGTCTTGATAAAAAATCTAACTATATTACTAGTACTATGACCTAACAGAGACTAATCCTAAAACTAAAAGAGTCACACAAAAACCTAGATGGAGACAAACATAACAAGTTCAAAATTGACTCAAAGAGAAGAGCGAAAATGAACTTAATGAACGAGGAGGTTAGAATCTTCGAGAGAAGACAGAGAAAATGAAAAATGAGTTTTTAGAGAGATGATAATTCTTTTAAAATGAAACTTGAATAATTGAATTTCTATTTATATACTATTTTCACTTTAATAATAAATATTCAGGTGTCATTTTAATTGTACCACTTCTAATCTAAGACTATTATTCTCTGTCCTTACAATTTTAGTAATTTTTGTCAGTACGAATCGTTTTGATATTAGTTTTGAAATGATTTTGAACGAAAACAGTGAAGTTAATGATGTGCTGACGCACTTCAGATTTGTTATGCAGCAGAATAACCCAAGTATAACGCGAG
>Ga0123342_1004523_pt1 | contig 21122 bp, 16 predicted proteins | sample Turbeawhitnodule_FD_89960 | JGI IMG/M metagenome (GOLD analysis project Ga0123342, IMG submission 89960) | Root nodule microbial communities of legume samples collected from Mexico - Turtle bean Mexico white nodule | ecosystem: Host-associated > Plants > Roots > Nodule | place: Mexico: Nepantla...
AACATTTATAATAAAATAATGATAATAACAAATTCAATTTAATTGATTAAATAAATATGGCCAAATACTTAAAATATTGTTGTTTAAAATTATAATAAACAAAGTAGAAAATAGTGTAGTAATTATTTTTAATGAATTAGATTTAATAAAATACTTCGTTTATTTATGTAACAATTAACCAATAACACCAACTTAACCTATTATAAGAAGTTGAATAAACTAACTATTAACTTATTTGAATAACAACAACTTAACCTATTATAAGAAGTTGAATAAACTAACTATTAACTTATTTGAGTAACTTATAAGCTAATTGGTTAACATCGTTTAGTATGATATTTAGAGTAACTCATTTTATTAGTTTATAGCTTATGAGTTTTAATCTTCTTCCATTATTTTATTTTTATACTATAATATATGTTTTTATTATTCTTAATTTTTTTTATTTAATATTACATATTTTTAATTTTATAGAAACAATTAATTAGTGTATATTTTTTTTATTTGTTGAGTTACTTTTAGTTTTTTATACACTTCAAATTAAAAATTTAGCATTTAACATTATAACTTGAAATAAGTAATTAATGTTTCATTACATGATTATACATGAAAATTGCACAAACTAAAATTACACAAAGTAAAAATTGTAAGGAAAAACTTATTGTAGTCGTTTTAAGTTTATAAATAAAAATAATATTGATTAATGCTCATTAGATAATAAGTTTGGATAAAATGAATTATTCAAATTAAAAAATAGAAATATTGATTTTTAATAAATATTTAGTTATTAAAAAAATTTAAAATTATAATTATGCTATAATATAATTTTGTCTAATTTTTTATTTATACAATAAAATTGACCTAAGTATGTCCTTTTATGTGATTTACATTTATCAATAAACTTGTTCATTAGTCTTACCAAAGACTTTTAATCATTAAGCTAGTTTATCTACTTAAAAACTTACAAGTTAAAAATTTATCAACTAACACCTAACTTACTAGTGACCAACTATTTATCAATTAGTTTTACCAACCAAACCCTAATTAGGCTAAAGGATAATTTAGAAAAGCAAATCTTATGAAAAGAATAATTATATTTTTCGTTCCTCCTTCCTACACAATTTGTAATGGTGGTGTCCCTTTTATGTGAAACTCTCACCTAATATTATCCTTTTTACTTTTTACCTTACCATCACTTATTTTTAAAGCTGTTTTGTTCTTTCTCTACTCTGCATTTGTAGTATTTTAATAACTATAATAAGAATATAAAAAATTGTCAAGGCAACAAGAATCCATTGTCGTCCAGCGGTTAGGATATCTGGCTTTCACCCAGGAGACCCGGGTTCGATTCCCGGCAATGGAAATTTTTTATTTTTCTTACTTTTTGTTAAGTAATGGCTTTGTAATTTATTATTTCCTCACTCAACTATAAACCAATAGGCCCAATAGTAAAAGATAGGTGCAACTATAAACAGTAGTAATAAGTAGTTTCATATTTAACTCAACAGATATCATGCGTTGATATTAATCTTTCATTAATTAATTTTCAAAAATCCATTGTCGTCCAGCGGTTAGGATATCTGGCTTTCACCCAGGAGACCCGGGTTCGATTCCCGGCAATGGAACTTTTTTTTTTCTTACTTTTTGTCAATAATGGCTTTGTATTTTATTATTTCCCTCACTTAACTATAGTCCAATAGGCCCAATAGTAAAAGATAGGTCCATCTCCTTCCCTGCATGGACCAGAAATAGCCCATTACTAAATAGTCAAAATGTCTGAATAATTCTATTTGCTCTGTTCTTATTTTCTTTGTAGGAATTTAAAATTAATTTCTAAAAAAAATTATTAATAGTAAAAAGAAGGAAATGGGAATAGAATTAGCAAAAGTCCTATTTGGATTCTTGTGTATAAGCTTGTAAAAGATACGCTTTGTCAATAAATAAATTAGCAAATGTATGTCCATATATATTGGAGCTGCAGCATTGCACTTGATTTCTTGACACAAAATGTCATGCACATCTTATTACATACAAATACTTTTCGTTCACTCTCACTTCCTCCCCAATGTTGGAAAAACGTTTGGTCAAAGTGATAAAAAAAATTGGTGCATCTATTATGTGAAGTATTAATACTTTTTTAGATTGAATACAACTTAGAGGGAAAAACCATTTATTTACTTGAATGTAAAGAAACAATAATGCTACACACTTTCTTCTAATACATTTTTCATATTAATTAAAATTTATAAAAGATTACAAAAGCATGAATGAATTCAAGGATAAAACCCATATAATCTCTTGATTTTTATTAAATTTCAACTACTAATAAAAAAATGTGTTTAGAAGGAAGTGTGTTCCTAGAATGTCTCACAAGGCATAAAAAGGTGGCCAAATCACTTATCTATAGAGAATTTCCACTTCTCTACAGAGGCAAAACAGAGCTAAGATTTATGGCAGATATTTGCAAACCCCATATACTCATTATTCTCTATCTTCTCAACCATGTTCTCAATTCCCACTCCACCTGTGATACCCAAAAAGAGAAAGTAAGTATGTTTGAATAATAAACCAATGAACAAAAGGCATAATAATGAATTAGAATGCCAAAATTTCCAATTAAAATCATGGAGAGTACCTAAACTGATTGCGCTCAAAAAAATGGTGAAAGCTAGAACAAAGATGATGATGGATGCTCGTCCGAAGATAGCAATTATCTTTCTCACCACATGCTGACCAGTTAACGCAGCTATGGTTGCAATCAAAATAAAGTAAGAAGCTGCATATCCACCCCCATCCCATAAGAAGAAGGACATTAGTACCTTTCACAAATCACCTCTTCAAATACTAAACAAAAAACTAAAATAAAAAAAAAAACCTAAGTCTAGTGCAACTAACGTATCTTTATTCTTTGGGATAGCTATTTGTTCCCATTTCCTAAAAAATGACACATGGTTTAAGAGTAACATTCTCCTTCATGTTTCTTCAATTTTTTAGGTGTCATTTCCTGTTAAAGGGGATTTGGATACTTATTATTTTTTTTTTATTTTTTTTTTTCATGTGATGGTAAATGATTGTTGTTACTTGAGGTGTCAGCCTAGCTGAGATCTTAAGTGGCATAGTGATACCTAACATGAAAGCTTTTATTTAAAAAAAAGTACATTATTGGCTTTAGTTGGAGTTTGTCCATTATCTTTTCTGAAATCTGCTACACATTGACTATTCAGGAATGATTTTATTTAGTTATAGTTTTTTGCTTCTTACCATAGGGAACTGGGAAGCGTTCTAGAAGATAGTATTGTACCACTGACATGGAGGAAGAAAAAACCATAGCAAAAGTTGATGTAGCACTAGCAACCTGCCACAGAGGACACATGCATAAAGGCTATATTTTCATATCTGATTGTTCTGGGAAATCTCAAGAGTAGTAAATGCTCAAGAAGGGATGATGTACCTGAGGAGGAATTCCCAACTCCAGAAAGAGTGGCCCCAAAATGAAGCCACCACCAAGACCAAGCAGTCCACTAACTATACCAGCTATTATTCCACAAGAACAGTAAAGGCAGATCTTGTGAAGCTTCTTCCAATCTGTAATTTCCTTTTCCTTTGATGCAATCACTCTAGTTCCATTGCACAAGCATATGGCTTCATAAAGCGTAACAGAGACTGCAATAGGCACCTTAAAGTGACAAATAGGCAAGCCAAAGTTCATTTAGACCATATGGAGAAATCTTATTATACAACTTTCAGCGAAGACGTGAACTTCAGCTTAAAAAATCAGCCCTTACAAACATACATGCATACTATATATCATCATTTTCTTTTATATCTGTTGCCAATAAAGTTAAGAGAAAATTTCCTATAGATTATCTTGATTCAGGTTGTCATGTCTTCTTTCTTGGTAGTCATTTGATAGTTTGTAGTAAATTAGTAATTTACTTCGCCAACAGTTTTCAATTCATTTGTCAACTACCTCCTTCATGCAAACGTCTTTGTTACCAATTCTACAGTTGTAGCCCCAATACAAATTTGTCTTTCTCTAATGGGTTTGTTAACTTATCCAAACTGGTGTACGAAGAGATAATAGCGGAAGCCCACACACACACAATTATTTGCTGAAATATAGATTGTTTACCTGCAGAGAATTTAGAACCCAGTACAGTATGGAGCAAGTTTTGCTGTATGTCTGCATTGAAACAAATATAAGGTGCATATTCAATAAACATATAGCGTTTTCTTAGATTAAGCTTTTATCACTTAGCCAAACCCGCAGTCTCAAGCAAGGATTTTGAACCAATGACCTTTTGCTTCAGATTGAGTACATAAATTTCAAAACCCACAACTGCATGCACGTGACTGAATTAGAAAATCAAACCAAATATAAAAAGTTAACTACCTTAATAATCTGGACAATGAGAAAAGCCACCCAAACATAGACAAGGACTAATAATTCTTTCCAGTAGATGTTCTTTAGTAAAGGGACCTGCACACCAGAATTTAACACAACTTATAAGGCTAAATAAAACTTCAATAAAGTTCCTGTGAGGAATGCCTTGAATGGCCACTGGAATCACCTTCTCATCTCGTGGATCAGTCAAACCAGCTGGTAGTGGCTTATAGTGTTCGTCAGAATCATCTGCATTAAGGGGTAGGGGCAATGGTGTTTCAATAGTAATATTAGAGAGATTTTTTACTAGATTTTTCAAATGATACTTATGAACTAAAAAGATAGCCAGTTCATAATTCTTGTGTGTAATGAATATCAGTTTGTCTTAAGTTTTCAATAATTTGTTCCCCCAAATGAAGTTGTACAGAATCATTTTCCTTATATTTCCTTAAGTTGTACGAATCACAAAACCTAGTTGTAATGAAACTCAAATGAAGTTGTACTTATGATGTTCAAAATAGTAGTGAAAAAAAAAATAGGAGTCCCTGTTCTCTGTAATTATGCATTCTCTATCCATTTAAATCCTGCAAGGTAAAACCAAAAGAGAAAAGAAACCAAATTTCTCCCCTATTACAAATTTGTAACACTGATTTCGTGCCAAAAATAGGTCCTATAAGGGGAAAAAGAATATTTTCATAAACTCTGATCTGATAAATCTTATTATCTCTCTGTTTTTCAGCATTATTCTTTTTTTGCTTCTTGTAGTTTCAGATTTTGCAGTAGTCTTTTACGTAGTTGCTGAAAGTTTCTCTATATTTTATAGGAACGTTTGCAGGGACTTACATTCAGGAGGAGAATCTGATTCCAGCATCTTAGCTGCTTCCTGAAATTTCCGTAGCATAATCATCTTGATATCAAGTAGAAAACAAAAGAGCTTCAGAATTTTTAAAGTGAATAAGGTAAGTTTACCTTCTTCATAAGTGTTTCCTTTTTCCATGTATCTATGCCTTTGAACAAAGCTTTGGTGGATGTAGCTACAACCAATTAGTTTCATTAGAAATCAGACAAGTTATAGTGAGATATTCATTCAGAATAGAACAGGAAATAAATCATGTCATGTGTTATGTAGCATAATCTGGTTCATAAATTTAAAAAAACAAAACAACCTTGTAACATGTTTCTTTTTTCTCTAGAAAGTTTCATTTTTTTTTTCGGTAAACAGAAAGTTTCACTTTTAAGATCCATGAAAATAGGATTATTAAATGAAGTACACAGAAACACAGACACAGCATAGCAATTTCACAAGAAAGAAAGCACCCGCACAGATTTTTGAGACTGCCCCAAGACAACTTAATTAATTTAGAAGGTTGTGGTTATGGCAAGTGAATATTACCAATAAATAAGATGATAAGCAAAACCGTCACCATCCAATCAGCAAACATGACATTAAATGCAACTCCAATGCTTATTCCTAGCATTAGCATAGGCTGGAAGAGCAAAGCCAGATCATAATCTATAACTGGCAAGTCTAGTGTTGGGTGTCTAAACCTCAGGTTGTAATATACAGTTGATACCGCTGCTCCCATAATCATACCTGCAATTGCGAAATCATAACAGTTAAACATCCAATGAATACACACACACGAATTTAGTATGGCCATACTTGTGGAAGAGTAATGTGAATAGAGCAATATACTAACACTTAGAAATGGCAGTGGAAGACTTAGCATCAAAGCCTATGATCAAAGTGAGCATTGGGATAAAAATTCCTCCACCTCCAACCCCACCTACGCTACCCAACGCAGCTCCAAAAAATCCAACAACTGACCCTACTACAATTCTCCAACCAAACTTCATCTCCTGCATTCAGACCAACATGCCAATACCATGAAACAAATAAGTAACTACAAACATATATAACCATGATCCAAAGATTGACTCGTGTGAAAATGTGTTTGATAAACTCACAGGCCAAACACGGTCTTTGGAAGGATCTCCTCCATCGTTCCAAAAGAAATCAATTATGCTAATCAAAACTCCTTCTCTTTCGGTGGCAGCTAAACTCTCATGGTTTTGGTCTTTCAAAACTCTTTCTGCTGAACTCACATTGTAGGCCATAATAAGGCTCCACGAGAGCAACCATATTGCGGTTGCTGCTGCTCTTGAAAAGGCCATGTGTGGATGGTGCGATGTAGAAAGAGTAATAGGATGAATGCTACACTTCTCTCTCTCTCAACGTGTTTTCTTTTTTTTCTGTGGTTATTTTTTTATGCTGGTTCTACAAGTATGGTTGATGGAGGAAACTACGAAAGGTAAGGACTAAGGACACTCTCTCCCTCTTTTATGACCAAGTGAAAGTCACTATTTATCCTTGCCTAGCTCCTTCATGTCTTCTCTAATTGCATCGATTCTAAAAGATTCTCTTCACACTGCTGTTTTGTATGTACCCGTCTTAACGAACCACATTTCCCTTTTTTCTTAACTTTTCTGTTATCTGTTATCTGTTGCAATTTCATTAACTTACAATTTTTTTACATTTTCATATAAACATTATTATTGAATAAAAAATTATTTCATATAACAATTATTTTAATATCATTACATTTTTTACATTAACATTACATATAAATTTAAAATCATTTCAATTCAATTTGTTATAAAAATATTTAGAGTTAAACTATAATTAAAATGAGTTATAAACCCTGAAATCATATTAGATTTCAGTTTACAATCATGAAGTTGTTCAGCTGCAACTCTGACACAAATTTGATTGCTAAAACACATTTTAAGTGATTACCAGATTTCATATCATAAATACCGTTGCACGTCAAAAGTTTGAAAACAAAAAAAATAGTCAAATGGTGGTAATTTGGAATTAAGATGAATCCTATCTGGTCAAACAATAACCCAAACATTTTGTTCCAATGTTACATCTGAAGCAAATTGAATATGAAGAAATAAACATTGGAGAATAGCCACGAGATGACAATGATATAATTATCAAAATCACAACACAGTACTTTCATGGGAGCAAGACATTGTAGGAAGCTTCATGAGAGAAGTTTAACGTTGAAGCACTCAACACAGCAAAACTATGAAGCTTCATGGTAATTTCATTTGCTTTCAGCTTTGGTTTATCGTTTATTGACTTGCATCGCAAAGCACCAACAGAAACAAAAAAAACAAATAAAATAGACTCACACTATATATTCTCTTTCCTCTGATTGGGTGGTTAGGGGAGGATCGTTAAATGGATTTTTCTTTCCACAGCTTTCCATGAATCCTGCAAACAACTTGCAAGATGAAATAACCATAGTCAAGCTCCAAAGGAACTTTCTTTCCCAATTATTATATTATGAATCCCCTCACTCCAATAAATTATTTTATTGGTTACAAAAGGATAGTGAATGGGTATTTGCTCTAGTCCAAAATAGAAATTTAAAAACAAGATATGAGGGATGGTGTTAAAATAATTGTAAGTGGTGACAATTTCCTAAATATTTTAATATATATTATATTGATTTCAACTTAATCGATTTAAATAATATATATAACTGATAATGTGATAGAATCAGTGTATGTAGCATATAAAATGATAAAAAATTTAAAATTTATTTTACATGGAATTCTGCGCTGTAACCACAAAATATGTATTGATTTTAGTTTTGAATGGGGCTTTCTTTGAAGTTTTGTGCAATTTATAAAATACAATATACATACATAAAATTTGATTTGATCCTACCATTATATATCCTCTTGCGAATATGCAGTATAGACATATGGCAATTCAAAAGAAGAAACAAGTCATCACTGCAAAGTATGCACTTTGTATAGACATGTGGCAATTCAGAATGAGAAACAAGTCATCATGTGATGTGATGTGACACTTGTGCATAGGTTGCTGAAAAAGGAGTCATGCGTAGTTTCACCTTCGACTACAACCAAGGCAACGAGGAGTAGTGCATCATCCATCACCACCATTAATATCTCTTTGTATTTTGAATACAAAAACACTATGTCATTAATATGGTTTAAAAGTCCAAAACGCATTCTTAAAGAAGACATGTCTTAAGTTACCTACTTTCCTTAAAGTTCACAACTTCATGACTCTTAATCCATATGAAAAGTATTGTATGAATACTTTTAATTGTCATAGATTGTTAGGTTCTCTATTGAACAGATTCCATACACTCTACTTAAAACCCATGTATGGATAAATAACACTGGAGAGATGAGGAAAGAAAGAGTATATTGTAAAATTGGATACAAGATAATACACAAACGGCAATATAGGAAAATATGTTGATTGCATGACTATTCTATTTACATGAAAAATGACACAAAACAGAATGACAACAATACATAACAGGGGATTAACATAGGAAGCAACCTATGTGCTATGTGGGGTATTAGTGAGGAGTTTGTTAGTCAATTATTTTTACTTGTAAGATAGCTTGCAGGATATGGAACATATGTAATAGGTGGTCTAATATTAGCACAACTCATCATAATATCATAATACATTATGATAGTTAAAAATAGAATCTGGAAATATATGTGGATGGAAGTAATATTGTGTTTTTGCATATGCGAAATAGATACTTACATACTCTAGAATTGTGTGTTCTTTTTCCAATCTTTCAAGTGGCAACCAAAGTGCAGAACGAAAGAAATATGAAAAATGCATGAGATGATGTGGATGGACAATTTACTCTGCTTAAAATATATATTTCAAGTAAATTTTTTATAAAAAATACATGGGCTAAAAATACTATTTGTTCTATAATATATATATTTTTTTCAATAAAAAACAATAATATTTTTTTTTATGTTATGCGTGCTTGTTTCATATATATATATATATATATAAATAATTAGTTGTTATAGTAACTAAATTAAAAACCGGTTTATAGATTAAAAAAAAATTTGATTTCTAAATTAGTTTTTATTATTATTAAATGGTTTCTAAATTAGTATCTAATTAAAAATCAAAATTTTTGCTACCAAATTTAGAATATAAATAATTGATAGTTAAAAACCTTAATAGTGATATCAATTTAAAAACAATTTAATAATAATAGAAACTAATTTAGAAACTATTTTTTTTTTTAATTTTTAAAATAGTCTTTAATTTAGTCATTATAATAACTAATTAATTTTAATCTCTAAAATTAGTTTATGATGATTTTCTATATATATAACTTTGTTCATAGGTACAATACACACTTTATTTTTCACTTTTCAGTGTAGGGTATTTATCTTAGATTTGTATCCTTTGTGGATACGTATAAAAATATCATATATAATGGGAAAACTCCCAAACATATGAATTTTTATTGCATTTGCTCCTCTTTATGTAATTATTAATTAATTATATGAACATTAATTATAGTTTGAAAGTGCATTTATAATATTTACTATAGTTGTAGATTTTGACTATATGAGCGTAAATAGTATAATTGTCATTTATACATATACACCTGATGTAAATTGGGGCTTAAAATAGGTGGGAATAAACATGATTTATTATATCTTAAGGTGTGACAGTTAAATTCATGAGTAACAGAATTTGGAGCTGCAACAGAAAATTATGAATAACATAATAAGTATTATAGACTAGTTCTTATCATTTTTAAATAACTAATTAATTACATTTATAACCACCAACAATAATGTGGGTTAACACAAATCTTTCCAGTTATACCTAAATGGACCTTTTACCAATCTCTAAAAAAATGCATATAATGTCAAATCAGAAGATAAATCAAGAATTAAAAGAATGTTACATTAATAGAGCCTCGTAAGGTGCATCTCAAACATACTAATAGGGTCACAAAACCAAATCATTCATTCCCCATTTCCTATATAGTATGAGATCCCACTTCACATATACACCAACGAAATAGATAAAAATAACAACCCCAGTGGTAAAAAATTGTTTATCTATTTTTTTACCCTCTTAATGCGCTTGAGAACTACTTCTGGTATTGTGACTTGATATTAGAGAAAATTTAAGAATGCGACTCAATTATGTCACGAGGGTGACCCAAAGTTAGCAGAGAATTGTGCCGTTTTGATTGAGTATTCAAAACTTGGGTTTGAGGTTTCTAATGATAAGCCATCTCCTTACTGGAAAGCTCACCACTGTCATTAAATTCTTGGCTCGACATTATTGCCTGTCTGAACTTAATCATATCAGCATTGTATTGCATGGTATCATATTCTGAGCTTCCAGATGAAGAAATGAAAGCACTGCTATTCCCATTCCCATTCCCATTCCCTGCAAGTTTCGTTTCTTTCAAGTCTTCCAATGACACATCTCCTTCCAGCGCTCTCACAATCTGCCCATAGTTAACTCATACTTATATTAAATGAATAAATATAAAGTTACACCACTATAACTTTCATCATGTAAAATTCTGCATGCATGTCCACCAAAACTATCATTTTTCTAAAACAATCTGTCATTGAATTCCCAAGTATATAAATGACAAAAACCCCACATGACATCATATTGTTTTCAATGGCAATTGCAGTATTGTTGTGGTAAATATCCACCACGTCAACACCCTAAACCCTAAAAAGAAAACAAAATTTTAAACCCAAGAGACATTTAGAATCATGGTAATGAATTTTCTGTCAAATTCTACATATTTAGTCACATATGGCAATAATTAAGATGATCCCTGTGTATATATACCTGGCTCATTTTTGAACGCTTCCTAGCAGAATGACGAATGCTTGCAGCTGCGCAAGCTGCCATTCTTGTCATTTCCTGGGTATTGTAGTTGCCTTCCAAAAATGGATCCACCAACCCTCCAAAGTTGCCATCCTCCAATCCTTTATTCAGGAGTGGTCGAGCCTGCTCGTTACATATAGAGTTTCTTATTCACTTTTGGATTGAAAAAATAGTTGTAGGGAAATATGGACGAACTCGAAAACCAAACTATATACTTTTGGGAGACTAATTCACTCTAAGTCTCTCTCTCTATATATATATTTGAAATCTCCTCCCTAAGATAGAGAGTAAAAGATAGAAATGTATATATTTATGTTGTTTTGGTAATTCTAAGTATTGTAGATAGAAATGTAATATAGAGTACTAACCCAATCCACTAAACTGTCCTCCATGACATTTGACGAATCTACAGGCCGTTTCCCGGTTATGAGTTCCAATAGCATGACCCCAAATGAGAAAACATCAGACTTCTCTGTCAATTTTCCACTTGATGCGTATTCTGGGGCCAAGTACCTATTTTAATATGCAAAATTAGAACATTCAGTTGGACTAATTGATGAATATTATGATTAGTTATGCCACTTGCTTTTATAGTAGGACAAATATTAGAGCACGAAGTGGAGAATTACCCGAATGTTCCCATGACACGAGTTGAGACATGTGTATTATTATCAGAAGTCAACTTTGCGAGTCCAAAATCAGACACCTGATCAAGATGGACATTGTAGTGTAAACTTACTCATGTGTAATATGTGTGATATAGGGTTAAGAAATAGTAAATACATAGACTTCATATAAAAAAAATGTAGATATGAGAAACCTTTGCTTCAAAACTATCATCAAGAAGAACGTTAGAAGCTTTAATGTCACGATGGATGATGCGAGGGCTACCTGAGTTCATTTGTAAAAGTAGCAAATATGAGAATGTAACGAAGCAAAATAAAATAAAATTATGATAGGTAGAAGAAATTGAAATCTGATGCTTACAATCTTCATGAAGGTAGGCAAGCCCTTTGGCAGATCCCATTGCAATTCGCATTCTACTAGGCCAATCCATGGTAGGCATACCTTTTCCTGTGACCATCAAATCATAAGCTATATTACTATTCATTCTTTCCTACTCGCTTACGTATACGATGAATGCTACTAACATATTTTGTTTAACAGTCTTAAATACATTATTATTATTTATTAAAATGTATTAAATATGACAATGTTCGAAGCACCTACAGAGTTGATATATAGAAATAATATTGTTACCATGAAGGTGATGTTCCAAAGTTGAGTTGGGAACAAATTCATAGACCAACATTCTTTGGCCTCCACAAATGCAATATCCAACAAGTGACACAAGATGACGATGATGAACTCGACTAATGATGTCAATCTCAGCTTGGAACTCGCGTTCTCCTTGTCCACTACCTGCTTTTAGACTCTTAACAGCCACTTCCTTTCCATTAGGTAAAACTCCCTTATGGACATAGCCAAAGCCACCTTGTCCAATAATCTGGTCATTGGCAAATCCTTTGGTGGCAGCTGCTAGCTCCTCATAAGTGAAGGTACCACCCTTGAGTGTGAGAGAAAGGCCTGGCGATGTGGAACCCATTCCCACTGAGTAATTAGAGCTCATATCACCACTGCTCATTTGGGGATGGGATGTACCCCAGCCACCACCACCACCACCACCACCACTAGGAGGAGCCATTCCCATTCCCATTCCCATTCCCATTTGCATCCCCATTCCCATCTGCATCCCCATCCCTTGTTGTTGAACCCTCACCACATGGTCATTCCCGAGAGGACCAGGTCCTTGTTGCCAATTAGGGAGAGAATTTTGCCCAGTGTTGTAATAATTGCCTGCAAATTATTTTAGACCCCTTTGAGACAATGCAATGATATGTATGTGAATACCAACCACATTTGAATTAAAATGTCACCTTTTCCTTTAGAAGGAGATGCGTAGTAGTACTTCTTCTGCTTTCGCTTCTTCCTTCTGCAACACCAAACAAAACACACAATGATCAACACGAGAAGGACAAACCCAACTCCAATCCCAGCTCCCAATGCTGCTTTATCGGTGCCACCATTGTCTTTCTCTGTACTCGACATCTTTTCATGCGACAGCGCTTTGTGCGTCTCTTTGGCTGAAGGAGTGGACGAAGACGACGATGATGATGAGGAACCCTTTGAATTATCGGGCGTGGCATTGTTGGGCGTGGCATTGTCGGGCGTGGCATTGTTGGGCGTGGCATTGTCGGGAGTGGCGTTATCGGGGGTGGCGTCATCGGGGGTGGCGTTATCGGGTGTGTTGTTATGAGGAGCGGATTTCTTATCAGGGGAAGACATTAGTCCTCTGGGTTCCGGCTAAATGGTATACGTTGAAAACCACGTCTGCCGGAACACCAGATTTTCCCCTACTTTTTTCTCACAATGGTTGAGCCCTGTGAAGAAGCAAAGAGATTTCAAAGTTAAACGAAAGAAATGAGAAAATGGTGTGGGAACAGAGAAATGATAATAGAATTGTTAGTACCTGGAAGGATTATCAAAAGAAACGAAATGGAAGAAACTATTGCGTTGGAGAGGAAGTGGTAATACAAAAGGAACCAATTACCGTTGGTTCCTTGGGATCCTCAATGACCTCCTACAAAGGAGGGCCTTTGCGCCACCTCTTACTTAGTTTAAGTCATTTATAGATTTACCATTTTCTGACTGGTCTTTATTTCATCATCAACACCCATTATTTCCTTTTATCATCCATCTTTCATCACCAATATTAACCACAAATATACCTTTCTCATCCTCCCCACCCCCCAAATATTCAATTACAAATAACCCTCCATGACATTTTTCTTCTCTATTTATTTTGCATGCGTTGTTTGTAAATAAACACTATAATGGAACATTGTTTTACCTGTCATATTATATATAATTACGAACGTTAATTATTAAATTTACAAATGAGTGGTTAAACGAAGAAAAAAAGTACTCCTGTAATTTGGTATACGGAGTGCCAAATACCATACTATATGAAGATGATGTTTTTTATGGTATTCATTCTATTGCGTAGGTTTCTATTGCCCTAAAAGAAATTTGGTTTGATAACATGGCAGTGTAAGAGGATGTGTATGTTACCGTCTGCGAGACATAAACCTAGTTTGTGGAAGGACATCTTTTCTTATTTCTACCATTTTGTGTTAAAGATGCTTCAGCAGAATTAAGGGTTTAACAATTTCAACTCTACACATATTAACTAACTTCAACTCATGTTACAAAAATGTTAAATTCTTCTTTTCTAACAAACATTTACTTATTTACTGAGATTTAATAAAAATCACAGATTTTGATGAGTTTTTTTCTCCTAATTTTGTTTTTTAATACCCAAATTATAAAACGTGTGTTCGGAATAGTGTGCTAAAAAGACTCATACTTCTTAACAAGTTATATATCAATTTTAAAATAATTGGTATTTTTTACTAATATACTATTATAATAATTTTTAAATAACAATAAAAACACATATATTCACCAATAAAAAGAATAAATGAAGACACGTGTAAGAAAATATATTTTCTCGGTCTTTTTTAGTATTAACGATTAATCCCTTTGTCATGACTAAATTGAGTGAGGTTTGGCTTAGTTAATGATGATCATGTTTTTGGAGTGGGCTGAATCAATCTGGCATCTGTTTTTTTTAGTGTAAATATGCGTATTAAGTCTGGAATAGCTGCTTTAGATCGGTTAAAATTTTGTATGTTCAAAATAAGGACTTAAAAAGTCACTTTGAGAGCTTTTATTTTGCTAATTTAGCTCTTGTCAAAATCTTATTTGGAAAGGAATTTGGGCAGCAATTGTATGGAGTATTTGGGATCATAGAAATACAATTGTTTGCAAGCAAGGTCAAATGGACATGGAGGAAATTTTTCATATGGCATAATTGAAAACTTGGTTATGGTTAAAATATAGGATGAAGTCCTTTACGTATTTTTAAAGTGGTATATGAATACTATACACTGCATTAAAATTTGTAATTGAAAAGGCAGATGCGTTGAGAGGAAAACAACTAATCCCCCATATACAGAAACTGGTGGTGCAGCCTGGTTAAGTAGTTACAAAATGTTGGATGAGTTACTGCAACAACATAAACCTAGGATGGGAAGGGTGATATATGGATGAATACTTCCCCTGCAGATGAAGATAGAGAGGCACTAAAAGTAGATGTTCAGTTTGGATGGTTAATTGTTTTATAATTGTGAAAAGGGTGGTGGCAATGCAGGTCAATTTGCAACAAAACTATAAAACAACTTAAATATGCTTTCAATACTGGTGCAAAATTGGGCAGGATTATGTTGGATTATATCTTACGCTTTTCTATGTGTTTTTTTATTAAATATATTTTGAAGTACTTTAACCAAAATAACTTGGTCTTAGTCAGAGGATAGGAGGTGTTATATGCAGGGTGAGAGGAACGCCATGCTAAGATGGAGAAGCTATCTTATTGTATTATTAGAAAGGCGATTTTGTTTTTTAGTTGTGTAGAAAGAAGCAATGTTAAAGAGCATGTTGCAGGATTATTGAGAAATGTTGTCCGTGTTGAGTAACTGATCAGAGATGGGTCACCAAAGATAATGACTATTTAACCCCTGTGTTATATTCACTCTAAAATGACGGCTAAGGTAAAAGTCGTCGTTATAGACCCTCCTAACTCAGCACACATGGTGCCCTAAAACGGTGGTGAAGAGAAGTGGTGGGCTCATGACAGCGGCGACGATGGCTAGTAGTGGCGAATGGAGGCACAACCTTGTGCGTGAAGGCAACGGTGGTGAAGAGAAGCGGTAGGCTCACGGCAGGAGCGACAGCGGTGAATGGAGGCACAAGAATACCAACAGTGAAAACAACGGTGGTAAACAATGAAGAAACAAATAGGAGAAACAAAAAAAAACAAATAAGCAATGGAGGATTCTGGAATGAGTAAATGAAAGAAACTTACAAAGACAAAGAGCTCGAAGATAAAGAAGAAGAAGAGAGAGCATCAAGGCAAAGAAGGGACAAGCGCGAGAAGATAGAGGAAATACGAAAGCGTAAGTGACACGCTACGAATTACGGTAATAAAATACCAAAGTGCTTGGTCTACAAAGGCGGCTATTTCAATAGCCGCCATTTTACACTTTCTTTAATTACAAAAATGTCATTGCGTTTTGATGGACGACATTTGGTAGTAAAAGCGTTGTGAATCTATTGTCGTAAATGGGCCTTTTTGCACTAGTGTAAAACCACACTTATACCCCACATAAAATAACCAAAATAAATAGGGATCCAAAAAACCAGTGCCTAGATATTTTACTAAACAAAAGGAGTATCAGATAGTGAATGCTAATATGTGGTTGACGATAAAAGATAACCATACACCCAAATGGCGATTCCTCCCAGCCCCATGTGAGCCACAATAGACTACCATTGTATCCATGTTTGTCAGAGTGGTTAATCCTTCATTGGAGGCAGTTGCAAGTCATGTTTCATGCAAAAGAGTAGTAGGGATTGAGTTCTTGAGATAGGAAAGGTAGACGCTTATGTCATTTATTGTACCTTCACACCTACATTTGAGAGACAGAAAGAAACCCAACCACCAATCCAAAAAGTATATTTGTGACATGTGTGATTTAGCTTTGAAAGAAAACTTTGTTTACCTTAATCATTACAGATTACCCTTCCTTTCCCCTCCTTTCCTATGTTATGTTATTTCTTCACATTTTGTATACATGTTCTAAACCATACACCAATCAGAATATGAGAAAGAAACTATAGGGATTTTATTTGTTATTGATAACTTTTTACGGCAAGTGCACCGTGTTGTCAGAAGTAATAATGTGTACCTAAGGACGGATACCGAACCCACAAAGAACAGTTGAATATTCAAGTGAAAGATTCACTAAATAATAAACAGAATAATAAAAGTTTTATTAAGATTTGTTAGATGACAAGAATTAACAAGAAAACAGGTCAAAAAGTTTGTTGCTTCAAATGGAAAAATAGGAATTGAGTTTCATCTTTCTCACTCTTTTGCATTTTGATTAGTATGACAATATTGTGTCCTTTGATTGATATTGATGCCTGTGTAAAAATTATTTATATCGATTCCTCGCATATAAAATTATTAAGATGCTAACTAAATATCGATTACTCGTATATAAAATTATTAAGATGCTAACTAAATATCGATTACTCGCATATTTATAAAAACAACTTATCATTAAGATTAGACGTTGATAGCAATTAACATTTCATGTTTATTCCTAGCACTCAAATATGTTAAGTATTATTGTTTAGGTCAGAACCATAAAAATATTTTTCAGTCATATTTAAGATTTTAGATCATGGTAAACCAAACATTATAAACAAAACAATAATACCAATCACCAATCAAGAACAAAATATTGTATTTAGATATCACCTCAATATACATAAGAGTTTGAAAAGATTACTCACAAACCTAAAGGGTAGAACTAACCATATATGATGACTGTTACAAGCAGAGAAAGCAAGAAAAGAATATTTCGAATGTTTCTTCTTGACCACTGTCTCCTCTAATGTTTCTCACACCTCCTATTCAACAAATTGGGTTACAATTCACTCTATGTTGTTTTCCTCTCAATCTTTCACACTAGGTTTGAGTCAAAAGCCCCCTTTTTAACCTAATTTGCTAGGGTTAGGTGACTTCTTGAGTCACGTTGATGAGCTTGTTGATTAAAACATAAAAAGGCTCAATGTTTCTGGCGCTCTCTCGCTCAAGCAAGAAATAGCTCGCTTGAGCGAGCAAAGCGAAAATTTTTCCACAGCTTCTGGAGCATTCTCGCTCAAGTGAGAACGGACTCGCTTGAGCGAGATTCCCTGTTGCTGAGTTGGGCTTTTTTTGATTTTGTGCGTTTCGAGGCCTTCCAGCTTTCTCCTTTTAGCTTATATCATTCCTCTTTAGCCCAATCATCTTTATTCTTCCCTAGAAACCTGAATTTAACACCAAATTTGGGAATAAAATGTTTTTATTCAAATAAAGATCATAAAATATGTAAAAAGGTAAAAAATCATAAATTATGAATTATTTTATATGTAATTTAACAATTAATACTCATAAGTGTCTATATTTTAATATGAAATATTACTTAAATTAGGCACTTATCAATTATCCAAAGTCATGATTTCAATTGTGGTCCCCCAAAGATTTCCTCTCCATCAACTCTTCCATTGTTGAACATGACTCTGTTACTTTGTTCCCAAACTTCTCTCACCATTGTCATCCACATGACTTTCCAAAACTTGTTTTCAGATTTGATTAAATCTGCCAAAACAAAGTGATAAAAATTATGTTCAACCTACTTATGGGCCACATTAGAGACCCCTATCCATTTATGGAAGAGGTTCCATACTACCTATGCTCCTTTACATTGAAAGAAGAGGTGGCTAACATACTCATTTTCCAGGCCATACATCACACAACATAAAGATGGAACAAGTACAAATATATGCCTAAGGTTATCCCTTGTAGCCACAATATTGAGGCTCAATCTCCACAATGGATGTAATATTCAAATTTCATATCATAAGAAGAAAAGGTGAACTAACCCTCCTAGAGTTTCTATTAGAACTCTCAAATGTTGATCTTACAGTATAACACAGGTGTTGATCTGGTTTAGGGTTTCATTACCTAATTTCCGAGTAATATTTCTATTAAACCAACCTCCTTTATCTCCTACTCCACACACCTTCTTCATGTCCTGCCACCATGAAGATTAGTGAGTTATATTTTCACTAATATTGATTTGTCTCTAGTCCCCATACTTAGACTTAAGTATTTATATACATTACCCGCTTTGTTCTTCCATTACTCTCCATTTCCATTTTCCTAGAAAAGTTGCATTAAATTTATGGATATCTTTAGCAACCAAACCTCCCTTCTATTTTAATTTATATATATATTTAACCCAATGTATCTTCCTACCATCATCTCCCTAACCCCACATAAATTGACTTTAGACTCTCCTAATATCTTGAATAACTTTTTTTTGGAGTTTTGAAAAAAGGTAAAAGGAAAACCAAAGTTGTGTTATTACATACTTAATTAAACTATTCATTCTTGTAAATATGAGAAATGTCTACCTTTCCATCTATTAAACCTTTTTCTTATTTTTTTAGCATGTCCCACATTTTTACTCTCCTAAAATTTCCTCCTACAGAAATTCCTAAATAATTGAATGGAATAGTCATCCTTTTATAGTTTAAACTTTAGAAGAGCCTTTAAGTCAAAACCTCATGTCTTGTGTTTTGTTTCTCTAATGTTATTTTGTTTATTTATTTATTATGAGGTTTTCTTTTCTAAGATTGTGATTAAATCTCTATAGTTAGGGTTTGATATTCTTATTTCCCTTTTATTTCATTAATTTTATTTTATTATGTTAATTTTCTTGTCTTAATAAGATTTTATTTTCAAAACTTGGATATATACTCAAATTATAGTCAAAATCAACATTTATTGTTAAATCTCGTGTTCTTGATTATATAAATAACATATTATTGATCTTCTTTACCTTGCTACTCGTTGGTTTATTGGTAGGATTAATAGATAGCTCCTCGGGCTTTTGAGTGTGAGTGTAGAGTTTTATAACCTAAAAATATTGTTATAATGATAGTTTATCAACACAAAGCCTCAAATATGGTCACAGAGTTTAAAATGTAAAAATTATTGATATGATGATAGCCATACAACCCCTCAAACATAAGCATAGGTATAGGTTTAATAAGTTAAACAAATTTGATGATAATGTTGAAACCTTAGACAACTTAAATCCGGTGCTACCTCTAAGAAAATTTTGATGATAACAAATACTAAATTATATAAACACATGTTTTATTCTTATGAATCTTTATTCTTATGAATATTCTAATGTGTGTTTTATGTTAATTGAAATCTATCAAACCGTGAAATATATTAGATTGTCCAGTATTAGAAGATCTAATAGCACTCAATTGCTTATGGTTAAATGAAAACACATAACCAAAGTTGTAACCACAGATATGTTTTAAAAATAAAATGAAGATACTTTTAGTAACAATGAAACTATATATTATGTTTTAGTTGCAATAAGTTTTATATAGAAAGTTATATTTTACAACGTTCATTTTATAACATTAGAAAGCAAAAACAAAATAACCATGATACCCAGTTAAAATGCAATTCATGATCTATTTGTGTTTGAATTGTTTCCTTACAAAGAGAATTCAAAAGCTCCCATGACACCCTTCAGTGTTTTGTTGCCTTCGAGCTTTGTAAGAAATGTGTGCTGTAAACATGGATTTTCAACAATGTTAACTACTTTTGTTAAACTTTATGTTTTATTTAGTGTAACTCTATTAATTAGTTGAGGTGGATAAAAGTGATTTACTCTTAATTAATTTGAGGAGTAGAGGTCTTGCTCAGCCCACCACCTTATATAGGTCGACCAACAAAACTCTTAGCGACACAATCCATACTTTCCTCATTACCAATCTCGGGAGGATTGGATGAAACACTTTATTTAGGAATCAATGGACCAGATTTCATAAACAATTATACTATTTATATTAATTATAACTATAAGATCCAGTTTTAATATTAATTACAATATTTAATATTACAATAATTATAATATTTAATATTAATACTAATTACAATATTTAATATTAAATTAATTATAATATTTAATATTAATATTAATTATAATATTTAATATAAATATTAATTAAAATATTTAATATTAATATTAATTATAATATTTAATATTAATATTAATTATAATATTTAATATTAATATTAATTATAATATTTAATTTTAATTTTAATTTTAATTATAATATTTAATATTTAATATTAATATTAATTATAATATTTAATATAAATATTAATTATAATATTTAATATAAATATTATTATAATATTTAATATTAATACTAATTATAATATTTAATATAAAT
>Ga0123342_1004524_pt1:0-20000 | contig 21120 bp, 9 predicted proteins | sample Turbeawhitnodule_FD_89960 | JGI IMG/M metagenome (GOLD analysis project Ga0123342, IMG submission 89960) | Root nodule microbial communities of legume samples collected from Mexico - Turtle bean Mexico white nodule | ecosystem: Host-associated > Plants > Roots > Nodule | place: Mexico...
AAAATGTAAAAAGGTATAAATTCATAAATTAGGGATTATTTTATATGTAAATTAGCAATAAATCCTCATAAGTGCCTATATTTTAATATGAAATATTACTGAAATTAGACACTTATCAGTCTCATATCTTAATTGTTAAAATTCAAATCATAAACAAAGTGTCACCATTAAAATGGACAACTCCAAAATCAACTCACATCAACCGTAGTTGGTATGATCTTCTATTAATAGAGAATATAACTTATCTAACGTCAATTATGCCAACAAAAAAAATCTAAAGTCGATTATGAGGCCTATTAATTATTAACACAAAAATTCAATATAACTACCCAAAATTTTAGCCAACAAAAAAGAGATATCTACTAGTGGTACTTGAAATCATTTGAGGAAGATATAAACATTAAAGATTAGATAATAGTAGTTAAGATTTAGATGATAACTAATTAAGGCCTATAAAATATATCTTTCACTATGAACAAAGGAACCAAACTTGAATGTTCTAGGTTGAGGTCATTTAAACTTTGAACTAGAACATTGACATCCACCGTGGGGCTAGGTAAAACATTTCTTACCTCCACAAGATAGCACATAATTCCTATTATCCCTTCATCCTTATAAAAAACAACCACTCATAATTCCCACCATAACTACCACAAACACCTTTCCATTGCAGGACATAATTGTGAACATCCACAAAAGCTTAATTCTTGAGTTTGCACATAATAGAATTGCTTCCACGAAACTAATCCCTAATCTTGTCTTATCTTTGTTGACACCCATAGAAGCGGGAAATTTGTTGGTAATGGCCTCCAGTCGTCGTTGATGAGCTTGAGGCAGATCCCATGATTCTCGAGCTACTGATAGAACGCATTACAAGCAAGAGAATGTGATAGCCTGCTGCAAAGGTTTCGAGAAGCCTTCTCTAGTTCAATCGCAAGGATGACCTTGCTTATGGGACCGTTATGGTTTGATCATAATTGCTACCATTAGATCAAGGAAAACATTTGTGTTTGGGATACCCGCAATTAAGCATGTTTTAAAGGAAGTGACTAGGGTTGTCATTTAAACTTCAAAGGGTGACATTTTAGAGTTTTAATTTATTAATTTATTTATTTACTTTATTTTCAATTTGGTTAAACAAATTTTATCTATAAGTATGGGCATGGAGGTCAAAGTGGTGGTTGTAAAATTTAAAAAGCATAAGACTGACCCACATGATGGCCACAAAGCGTAAGACCAACCTATGTAGCGGACGCAAAGCGTAAAACCGACCTATGTGGCGGCCAAAAAGCTTAAGACCAACCTACATGGTAGCTGCAAAGTGTAAGACGTAAGACCGACCCACGAGACAATCACAAAAGTTAAAAGGCATAAGATTGACCTATGTGGCAGCCACAAAAATTTAAAAGGTGTAAGATTGACTTACGTGGGAGGTACAAAAAATTAAAAGGTGTAAGACCGACCCATGAGACGACTACCAATATTAAAAAGCATAAGATTAACCCATAGGGCGAAAACAAAAATTGAAGTGTAAGACCGACCCTTTGGGACGGCATAAAAGGATTTTCATATTAAGACTGATCCTTTGGGATGACATAAAAAGTTTTGATTTTGACATGGTGTTTTTTGGAATATAAAGATTTTTTTGTTGATCGGTTGTGATCTCTAGTCAACTAATTGAATTTTTACTAATTGGTTGCACCTCCAGCTCGACTGGTAATTTTATTATTGAATTGTAAGATTGTAAGGTGATTTAAACCAGGGCAAAATGATAAGGAAGAATAAGGCAACTTACATAGTAATTTATTTCTTAGTTTTTAGTTTGATAAACTTTTCTGCCTCGTCTACTCGGCTTGAGGCTAGGGTGTTGTATATCGATAGTTGGTATGATCCTCTTTTAATACAAAATGTAACTTATCTAAAGTTAGTTATATGTCCTATTAATTATTAATAGAAATATTCAATAAAACTACCCAAAACCTTGGCTAAGAATAAAGATATATCTATTAGTGGTACACTAGTGCAGAAAACGTATAGTACAACGACATATTAGGTCGGTTAATTGATAACCGATGTAAATAAAAATGTGGTAGAATTTTTGTAAATATTTAGAATATATTACATCGGTTGTAAGGACCAACTGGTGTAATAAGTTCTTTTCAAATTTAAAAAAATAAAGTTTTTAAAAAACTTATTTTGGCACTAGACATATTACACCGGTTGGTTAATTCAACCGAAGTAATATGTCCTTAAGAGTTTAAAAAAATAAAAAAAAAAATTAAAATATGAGTTGAGATTACTCCTGAATATGGTGGTCTATTTGTAAGTCTTCATAAACATGGACAATCTATTTTATGCATTAGTGGTACTTTAAATCATTTGAGAAAGATACAAACATTAAAGATTATATTAACATTTTAATAGACAACTAACTTATATCTCCCTGTGAGCAAGTGAACTGAATTTGAATGCTCTAGAAAACCATTTAAACTTTGAACCAGAACAATTAATAATAATAATAAAAATAGTATTAATAATAACAATAATACTATTATCAAAATTGTTCTTAATAATAATATTAATATTAATAGGAATACTAATAATAATAATATAACATTAATAATATCAATATTAATAATTTTAATAATAATAATAATATAACATTAATAATATTAATATTAATAATTTTAATAATATTAATATTATTATTATTATTGTATTGGTCGAGAGTGTTCATGACCTTGGTCGAAGCATCTAGATATGGTCAACTCGCGTTTAAAGCGAGCAACAATCAAGCCGAGTACGAGGCCTTGATAACAAGGATGTTGCTAGCCAAAGAATTGGGAGCTCGGAGCTTGCTGGTGACAAGTGACTCATTTCTCGTCAGCGGGCAAGTCACATGCGAGTATCAGGCCAACGACCCGCAACTAGCTTCATACCTTAGGTACATAAGGATCTTGAGGGAATCTTTCTCTACGTTTGACCTTGTTCATGTTCCCAGAGAGCAGAACTCTTGAGCATAGGTCAAGGAAGGGAGGTCGGCAGAGGTTAGTGATTCATGAGACATTAAAGTCACCCAGGACAGTTGTAGAAGGGTTGTTCAAGGTCGACCACTTGGAGGTCTTAGGGATCAACTCAGAAAAGGGGAGAAGGAATCGGTCGATGATTCAAGAAACCTTGAAAGTCCAAAGAATAACTATCCATAAGTTATTTGAGGATGAATTTCTTGAAGTTTTGCAAGTCAACACCACAGAGACTTGGGTAACACCCTACAAGCGTTACCTCTCTGATGGATTACTTTTCACTAATAGATGGGAACCTTTTTCGTCACGGTTACACTCACCCGATCCTCACATGTGTAAGCGGAGATCAGTGTGCCCGCATAATGGTCGAGCTTCATGAAGGCATTTGCGGCAGTCACATAGGAGGATGAACTCTCTCGTTGAAAGTCATCTGAGCGGGGTATTGTTGGCCAACCATGAATGAGGATTGTGTGTGATATGTCCAATGCTGTGAGCAATGCCACAAGCACACTAATTGGGGCCATGCACCAACTGAGGAGTTGTGATCAATTTATACCCCATGGTCTTTCCATACATGGGGGATAAACATTTTAGGCCCTTACCCTTTGGTAATACGTTAGATGAAGTTCCTCATTGTGGCCATAGATTACTTCACCAAGGGGATTGAAGTTGAGCCAGTTGCACAAATAACTACTCATAAGGTCCAGCATTTTGTGTGGAAGAACATTGTGTGTCATTTTGGGGTTCTGAGACACCTAGTGTCCGACAACGAAACAGATTCCTACTAAGAGGGTTGTAGAGGAGGTTAGAAAAGGCAAAGGAGACTTGGTTAGAAGAAATTCCCAAAATCAAGTGGTCCTATCACACCACCCCGCAATCGGAAACCAAAGAGACACCCTTCAGTTTGGTATATGGGTCAGACACCATGATACCAGCGGAGATACAAGACAATTCTCCCAGGTTCCAAAGCTTTTTTGTTGAAGAATCTAACGAAGGAGGAAAGGTAAACCTAGACTTGTTGGACGAGGTGTGTGATCATGCATGTATCAACTCGAAGGCTAAGAGAAGGGTGGAGTTAAAGCACAAAACCAAGATGAAACCTTGGCAGTTCAAGGTTGTTAACTTGGTGATGCGAAAGGCCCACCCCTACCAGCTGGAGAATAAGTTATCTCCAAAGTGGATTGGCCCGTTCCGCGTAGTCGAGGTGCTTGGGAATTGAGCGTATAAGCTGGAAACCCTAGAAGGAGGAGCCATCAATCTCAAGTTTTACTTCAGTTAAGACATTTAGTTTTTTATGCTTTTCTTTTGAACAATATGCAGAAGGTGATGCTCTTTTTCCCTTAAAGGGTTTCTTTAACGAGGTCACATAATAATAAATTTGTTCTCGGAAGATGATGCATGAAGTACTTTAGTTTTGATTGAATAGTGTTGATTTAGTACATGGTAAGTCGACCTAGCCCATTATAAGTATGTCTACTCGAGCATAGGTGCCCTGTGAGATTAATTCATTTTTTGATTTAGTACATGGTAAGTCGACCTAGCTCGGTGTAAGTATGTCTACCCGAGCATAGGCGCCCTGTGAGATTAATTTGTTTGTTGATTTATTCGATTTAGTGCATGGTAAGTCAACCTAGCTCGGCGTAAGCACGACTACCCGAGCATAGGCGCCCTGCGAGTTGAATTAATGGGAATGTATTGTTTGATTTTCTGCAAGATAAGACGACCTAGCTAGGTGTAAGTACGGTTGCCCGAGCATACGAATCTATTTGTTGAATCAATTGATCTGGCACGTGGTAAGACGTCCTAGCCCGAAGTGAATAGAGTTATCCGAGCGTAAGCGCTCTGTGGAGGTAAGGTTATTGGAAATCGTACATGGTAAGTCGACCTAGTTCAAGGTAAGTACGAATACTCGAGCTGTGAAGTTCATCCACTAGGGTTGGATCTCCTATTGAAGCTCGGACTTTAACAAATTTGCCCTTAAAACTTTTTTATGACGACTGGAAGAGGGTAACCAAACCTCTTCCAGGGGCATCGTTTTGTGTGCTTAGCCTCGAAGAAATAAAGAAAAACTTCCACAATTGGCAAAATGTCGAGTTGTGAACACAGAATAATAAAAGCTCAGATAAATGCTCAAGTATTTGGATGTAGCTGGGCAGGAGCTACGTTGAGCTCGGTTCACAAATCTTTTTCAAAGATGGACAGGGGAAGGCAAAGAAGAACCTTTTTAAAAAAGGTGGCATAAAAATAACAAAATGGACCATCAGGGTTTGACGACTCGTCACACCAAATGGGTTCACCCTCCCTACACTCTACAGTTTTGACAAACCTCTCGTATTTTTTACTCATGATGCATTCGTTTTCTCTTAACTCCCTAATACGTGAATGGGTTGTGTAATAAGAAACCTCTTTCAAAAAGCTCTTTTTTAGCCCAGGGATACATAGAACCATAATTTATTGTAGATATAGCTAGAACACAAGCATAAACACAAACAAAATACAAGCACATTTCAGGCCAGGTAGAGTAAGTGAATCGAAATGAGATTTCAGTTCAATCAATGCAATCGGCAAGATGAATAAACAATTAACAATAGAGATTAGAGGAGAAAAAAATACCTCGTGCGATGGTGATGGGAAATAGTTCGACGGTGAGAAGAAGAAAAAAAGGTTTTTAGAGTAAGAGAAGTTCTAAGAATAGAAGGTTGTGTAACGAGTAAGGGAGGAGGAAATGCGTTTTTAATTATTTGAAAGAAGGAGATGAAGCGATAGTGCTTCCTCGCCGTTGATACACATGCCACAAGGACGCTTCAGATTTAGTATGGTGAGTTGTCTCATCAGCAAACGCTTCGGTAACCACGTCTCACCTACTCTCTGTGAAAGTGTCACGTCAACTGTCAATGCTGGAAAGACTCTTCACCTAGCCAAGCTCGGCTCGAGCCTGGGGGCTTGTGTATTGGTCGGGAGTGCTCGGGACCTTGGTCCAAGCATCTAGGTATAGGTCCAAAAGGCGGGTCATGAGCTCGGCCCGGACACTGGTGGTCAGCTCGAAAAAGATAATTAAAATAGATGGAACATTTATTTTTGTTATAATACATATGTTAATTAAATACAAATAAAATATGTTGGAAATAATGTGGTTAGCACCCGAGAATAAAGGTACACACATGCGTAAAATGTTTTGTTGTTGTTAAGCACCCGAGAATAAAGGTGCACGTAAGCAGTATGTTTTTCTGTTATGATTATATGCTTTTGGTTGAGATTATATTATCCCTGTTGAAATCTTGCTCTATTGAGATTGGAGAAAACATTTGAAGGGATATCTATAAAAGGGGCTTGAGACCTCGAGTAAAAGTACGTTGTTTCTGAATACTTGAGACTGAAACTGATTTGACATTTTGAATGCTCTCATTGACTTAATCGTCGGAGTGTGATCAACAGGTAGAACCCCCCTTTTGTCACAGTGAAACAACATCTCGAAACACCAATTGGAGACAAATCAAAAGAGGAACTCGCCCATTCAACTCATTCGAAGTCAACCGACAAGAATAATTATTCATATTAATGTTACTCTTATTACTCTTAATAGTATTTATAATAATAATAAAAATAATATTAAAAATAATATTAATAATAATATTAATAATAATATTAATCATTATTATTATAATAATAATAATAATATCATTATTATTATAATAATAATAATAATAATATCATTATCATTAATATTATTATTATTATTTTAATTAATAAAATTATCAATATCGATATTATTAATATTATCTACGAATACAAATTCATAGATAATATCTAAATATATAGATTCATGGGTAAATTAAGTACAAATAGTTAATTTACCTATGAATATGTAATCATAGATATTTTGTTATTAATATTATTTATTGATGTAAGTTCGTATGTAAATTATCTATGGATTTGTACATGTATATCTACCTATATATACGTGTGTAATATTAATAATAATAATAATAATATTATTATTATTATTATTATTATAAATATTATTATTAATAATAATATGAATATGAATAATAATATAAATAATATAAATAATATAAATAATATAAATATTAATAATAATAATAATAATATAAATATTATTAATAATATTAAATATAATATTATTATTATTATTATTATATTTTTAATATTATTAATATATTGATAATAATCTGTATGTTGAATTTATAAATAGAATTATATTTATGAGTACTTTACTTACAAATTTGTATGCATATGTAATTATGTAATAATATATGTAATGTTAAATTTACCTATAATAAAAATCCATGAATAATATTTATATGTAATACTGAAGATAAAAATTCAAAGATAATATTTATATATAATATTAAATTTATTTATGGACTTATATTCTTATGTAATAATTCGTAAATAATTTTAAAAAAAAATTGTAGTGATATTACTTCATTACTCTAAATTTCAATATAATTTGGTCAATTTAATATTGATTAGATAAGTACATTTGGTTAAAACTAAATTTTGTAAAATGTATTCATAAAAAAAATGAATTAAAAACAAGATGTTATTAGTAAAACAAAAAGTAATCCTTGATGTATTAAAAAAATTGCTTACAGAGTCTTAGCTTGAAGTTAGTTATTTTTACATTTTTAAAAAGATAATGTAATTTCTTTTCTCTAAAGAAAAACTATTTAAAGAAAATTTCAAATAATACCATTAGAATATAACACATTCTTACTACAATTAAGGTATCACTGTTACATAAACTTAACATTCACCATGATACAAGTATGTATGATTGATATTATCACAAATTGACACTTCAAATATGCTTGTGACTGAGAGTTGTGTATCTTTCTAAACCAACCCTTAACCTCTTGGACCTAACTTTGGATCAATTGACCTAACTAATTTATTATTGAATCGTGTCTCCGAAGAAAAACACTTATATACATTATTTGGAATCACATTTCAACAATCACACTTAAGTTATTTATAAATATGAAAATTGTAATAAATACTAGGAACGAACTGAAATAGTAGATGAACATTTTTATAATAAATATATAAATGGAAATACATTTTTCCTTAAATTAAGTGTGTTTTTAATCTCATCTTTAATAATAAAGTTTAGCACACATCCAATTTTTTTTTTAAATATTAAATATGATTTATTTTATAATAATTAAATTTTACTTCTTAGAAGTAATTTAAAATATGGAATGTGATTGATTGAAGGGGGAAATACATATTTTTATTAATTGAACATGATCGCACCAAAAAAAGGAATCACGAGAGTCGTATACATACAAGAACTTAGAGCATAGAAGAGAAAAGAAAATAAACAATCTTATGCGCGCGCCTTTTATGACTCTCCAAACTTTTTTGTTTAAATTTTTTAAAAATAAATATATATAGATATACTAAATTATATTTTAAATCTCCAAAATTTTATTTTAAAGTTTTTACCTCCTCGAAATTATCTCAAATTTTTTACTCACCTAAGATTTTCAATAAAACTTTGAGGCTGGTCAAAAAAATTGATAAGAAAACATTGTAGTCCTAATATGGTAAAAATCAACAGTGTGTAAAAGTTATATAAATAAGGTAGCAATGGCATGTTAAGTTTCAAGAGATGCTAAAGTTGATCATAAATTTGCTCGGACTTCAAAATTGATTAATGAACCATATTTTGGACTTATGCAGGTAAAGGAGAGAGAGAAAAAGGTGGTAGAGAATTCTGTAGAATATAAATGCTGAGTTATACATATGCATGGCCTACATGTGTGTGGTATATATTGGGTTTGCTAAATTATTAGAACATCACACTTCCTTCTTCAGACTAGAAAGATAGAAAACCACCTCTTTCTCATTCTCATTCTCATTCTTAACGATAACTATTAACTACCTTTCTATGTTTCTCTTCTGTTTTCCTTCCTTTGCTTGCTTTGCATTTCTTACACGACATCACGTGACAACATCACATAACACAATCTTAACTTCCCCTTCATTTCACTTCTTTCTCTCACACCCACCTCACTTTATAACTATTTAGCATCCCAAAGCTTTTGAAGATTCCGGAGCAAAGCAGAGATACTGTTTGAGGGGTTATTGTTGTCTTTCAGGAGCTGCCTCGGTTCTACTTTACAAGGTTCGTCTTTTCTGCACCAATGCTCCCAATTCTCGCCGCAATTTGCGTGTGGCTGTGTCTGCTTTAGAATCACGAGGATGAGGCATTAGAGTCTGTTTCCCTTTTGACTTGTGTTTACAATCATTCATGTCTTCTATTCATTTTGTCACTTCATTCTTATTATTATTGTATCTCAGAGGGGCACAGATTAAAGTTGTTATGAAGTGTGATCTGATTTTGATATTTTCATTTGGAATTTTACGAGATGAATGTTTGGCACATTTATTTGTTTGTTTGATTATTGTTCTTCAACTGGGTACAGACTTGTTTAGAGAGGAAGATATTGTGGAGCTTTGTGGGGAGCACACAGAACTCTGGCCAACTCTCTAGAGATATCTTCACAAAACGGAATAGGCTTTGGTCTTTTTCTTTCCGGTTTTCAGATTTGCTCAGAGAGGGTGTTTTGTCTTGTCCAGCGCCTTCCCATTGATTATGGCTAATATTTGGTTCAATGTGATAGCTGCTGATTGCTGAACTACTAGTGTGTGTTTGTTTGTATTCTTGTGCTCTCCCACTTTTCATTGCAATTGAAAGGAAGAAAATTGTTGGATTTATGCGCAAAGCTGTTTAGGATTGCTTAGAAAGTGCAACCGACTCAAAAGCGGCAGAGAACATATAATTGAAGGGATTTGGAACAAGCCTTGTCTTTTAGTGGCAATCATGGCTATGTGCTTCTCTCTTTTGACTGTAAGGAAGGAGAAATACAAGGTAAGGAAGTCAATTGGGATTTGTGTTTGTTGGGTACCTATAAAACTTGTGAATTGTGATTAACTTGTTATTATCTCACTCTTGTTTGTTTATTCAGGGGAGTGGAAGAAGGTCTTCAAAGGAGGACTTTAGCACTCTACTTGCCAAGCTACAATCTTCAAAAATAGCATCAGTGCCAACCACTTTTGATGTCACGGTATCGAATGGTATTCCAAAAAATTCAAGTTTCAATTCGGGGGTTACGAGTCTTGATACTTGTGTGGAGCCTGAAGTACAGGAGGCTTATGAAGGGGAAGATGAGAATGAATATTCACCGAAGATCAAGAGGGTACTTTCTGATTTTCATGTCCAAGATAATGAAGCTGTTGAAGGCAAAGGATATGATGAGTATCCCATTTTATATGAAAATCAAGTCATCGAAGAATTGGATGACAGAACCGATAAATACAGCCAAAAGAGTGTTGAAACAACCGAAAGTGGACACGTTAGTGATCCTGGGATTGGCAAAGCTGATTTGTGGACTTCTCCAAAGTTCAAGAGACACTTTTCTAACCTTGAAAAGTTTGATGAGCATGGGAAGAAAACTCATTATTTGTCAGCTTTGAAGTCAAAGTATTTTGAGAATTTTAAGGAAATAGCCGCAACGACTGATCTTGAAAGCCCTAGGTCAGTAATGAGTCACTACAGTGCTGATAGAGTAATGCTGAAAAGGCATTCTTCATGTCAGGTGCTTCCTTCTGGAAGAAAAAAGTTGTGGTGGAAGATGATCCTGTGGAGCCACAGGAACATACATGGAACTTTCTCTAGTGATTCAACACTACTTCCTGCTAGTGCTGCTTTAAATAGTGGGTACTCTTCAGACACCATTGAACCAAAACAAGGAAAGACATTGAGGTCTGTGACATCTTCTGGTTCTGTTACTGTGGAAACCCATAACAAAAGAAGAACTGGTAAAAATATAGATAATCAAAGGGGGAGCAGGTTTCAAAGTGACCGATGGATTGCTTTCTCCAAAGAATCATCCTCTTTTGCCAGAGTGGATGCATGGGTGAAAGGTCTTGAAATTCAGCCACTAATTCCTGAGGATGATTTTAATGTTGACAATGGCAGAAGCATTCCCTTCCCACCTTCTCCAGATAGTGGAACAATGATTAGAGCTGCATCTCAGTTGACTTATTCCGATGCCAATGCTTCAAAAGAGACTTTAACTGCCATTAGTCTAGTCCAGTCTCTAAATCCAGCTTCATCTATTGCTCACATATCTGGTATTGGTGTAAAAGCCATTCCTGCTATTTCACACTTATCCAATCTCCGCTCTGTCAACCTGTCAAACAATTTCATAGGTATAACTTGGGACTAGAATTTAGCACTTGATGCAACATCAATAAATAAACCACTAACTGTATTTATTTATTGATTCATGCAGCTCACATCTCACCAGGATTTCTACCAAAGGGTATTCAAACACTTAACTTGTCAAGAAACAAGATCAGCACTCTTGACGGCCTCAGAGAATTGACCAAGTTGCGGGTAATTGACCTAAGTTACAACCGCATCTCGAGAATTGGACAAGGTTAGTTATGATATAAGTTGATGCTCAAAAGATTTTGCATGTCAAATATGTTTAGCCTTCATTTTTAGTTTTTTCCACATTGCTATTATTCATTCATTGTGTGGTTTGTCAGGTTTGTCAAGTTGCACACTTGTCAAAGAACTATATCTTGTGGGGAACAAGATAAGTGATGCTGAAGGGCTACACAGGCTATTGAAGCTAACAGTTCTAGATTTGAGCTTCAACAAGATCACAACAACAAAAGCATTAGGCCAGCTAGTGGCTAGCTACAACTCACTTAAGGCTCTTAATCTGCTAGGAAATCCGATTGAAAGCAACATCAACCATGGCCAGCTAAGTAAAGCAGTCTCTGGTCTTCTTCCAAAGTTGGTGTACCTGAACAAGCAACCCCTCAAGGCTCACAGCACACGCGAAATATTAAGTGACAGTGTTGCCAGAGCTGCCCTTGGGAGCAGCACGCGAAGCAGTCACAAAAGATCAATAAGAAGACTTAGCCAGGGAGGATCAAGTCTTTCCAAAGGGTATAAAAGAAGTGCAAGTGGTTCCCAAAAAAGCACGAACCGAACAAGGAGGTGAAAAAACAATTTTTAGTGCATGTAGAAGGAACAACTCAATGGAACACGTTTTATTTGGTTCTTTGCAATGTTACACCGGAGGAAAATGTGTCATAGGTCTTGCTGTCTCTTGATTTGTTTGTTAGATAAAATGATCAATATAATATATTATCAAAGACTCCATAATCATGTAGTGGCTCAAGCCCAAAGGGCTCTAGCATGAGGGAGTGTATCAGACTTACATGTGAAAGCCATTACTTGCTTTCATCCTACAGTTTGAACTTTTGGAATGTTTGATTGTAACATTATCAAGTTTTGAAGCAATGGGGTCTTCTTTTGTCTCCAACTTTGGTGTGTGGAACTTGATATGACATATGATCATCTGGGTTTCAGAAATTCTATGAACATTATGCAAATTGAATAATTGGGGTGGCCCATTGGTATCAATCATCACTCTTAAATTATCTGAAGAACAAGGCATAATAAAGAAATTCAGTTCAGATGCTATAAAGTATCTGATGTCGCACACCACAAAAATCCACAACCCCTTCTTGTCAGGATGTACAAGTTTCATCTAATTCACTAATCAGTCTTTCTTTAATATCAACCAATTAATTTGCTTTTCAGATTACAGATAAATGATTCCAGCATTACCCGGAGTGTGCACAATTTTAAAGAATCATATTAAAGTTGCACCATTGAAGATTTAAAGTAGATTCGTAAATTTCATGGCTGCTGATGAGAGTGGAATCCTTCCATGGTGCCCGAAGATTTTCCAAATTCATTAACATTTTAAGCTTTCTTTCAACAGAACAAAAAAAAGGAGAAATATTCCGACCTGCCGGATTCGAACCAGCGACCTAAGGATATCTATCAGGTTATAACCCACTACAGTCCTCCGCTCTACCAACTGAGCTAAGGTCGGTCTTGTGAGTTTTTACAGGTATATATTTCTTCATTAAAACATCACAGTTTTATTTAAATGTAGTTAAAACATTCTCATACCCTTAGTAACGTTTTTAACATTTGAACATCTTTACCTCTGAATATTATTAGTTTCAAGCAGAAAAGGTCCTGTGAACAATAATAAAATTGACAATATGATTTAAAACTTTCGGTTTTATTGATCAGATGCATATATATGAAAAGGAGAAAATGGAAAGAAGAAATAAAATTATATATTATTATATTCTGTGTTAATTTTTTATATATTGAAGAAATCAATGTAAATTTTATTTAAGTTTCAATCAGGGAGAAGCTATGTCATTTCATATTCCTTTTAAATAATATAATAACTCATACGGGTGCAAAGTCCTTCTCATATTTACTCCATCAAAAAAATGTCCTTCTCATTATCATAAAGGTAAGATTTTGAATTATTTTGAAAGAAAAACCTCATACATCCAATAAGATGAGCTTATATTTATTACAATAAAAAATAGGTAGATTCTTTTTAATTTAATTATTAAAATAGAAATAAAACTTATTAGAAATTAAAAAATAAATTAACAAGATATTTTTACCTAATTACGATAAAACTAATGGGTATTCTATGTTTTTTTTTGTTTTGCACACTTCTGGATGTTTTTTCATTAGTTAAAATTATTCCATTAGTTTAAAAGAATTTAATGAAGGTTGTATTTTGAAATTCTGTAATTACGTGTATTTTAAAACATCAAGAATGGTATTTTTTTTTTTTTTTGCAAGAATAATAAATCTTGTCATCATTCAAAGCTTTTGATTTTTTTTACGGAACTAATATATATTTTACACATGTACCACAAAATATTTTATTTTCATAATTACGTGGTAATATTAAAATTTAAAATTGCAACAAATTAAGACCGTCATCATAACAACTTATAAAATGAGACTTTTCATGCAATTATATTATCGATGAACATCTCATTAAAACGAAATTGCAATTTAAGACAAAAAAAAGTAAATTCTTTCATATTTTTTTACATTTTTAATTTTAATGTATATATACACTAACAGAAAAAATCATCTCAATTTTCAAACGTACTTTTTTTCCTAAAATCACTTTTTCTAAATCTCATTGAAAGTTGGGTTTATTAAGGTTTCATACACATGAAATTAATTTTTCATAATAATTTAAAATCTCCACTTCACTTTTTCCCCTTTTTACTTTTATTTTAAAAAATAATAATTACACAAATTAAATTTTTCCTTAAATTACTAATGTCAAACAAACATCTTCATACAAATAAAATTCCAAGAGTGTGATTTCAGATAAAACAATTTTACACCTTGAAACAAATGCTTCCCTAACCTTATTTTTTTTAAGGAAAGAAATAGGTCTAAGACATATTAGTTCTCAAAGTATGGAAGAAAAACTGTTTTGGTACCTTCGTTCATCTTTGGCTAAATTCATACACAGGCAGGTAAACAGTCGTAGCAATATCCAAAATTGCATCAGTTATGCTGACTCCAATTTACCAGGACTATCCAACCAGATGTCTTGTTACAATCTGTAATGGACTGATCAACAATATGATTTTGATTTCACATTATAAACATTGACAAACTATGCTTATACAAGAGATATTCAATAACACTTATAAACGGTAGCAGAAAAATATTCTATAAGGGGTAATCAAATCAACCACTGAGCATTTTACAATAATAACTTATTATCTCACCATCTTCCCAATCTTAATATTGATTGTCACTGTGTAACTCTAATCAGACATCACATGGAAAAGTAAATTAACCTACCAGTATACTACTTTCTCATATGCTCAGTGGCTTGTTTGGTAATTACATGGCCCTATGTACACCTTACGGTTACATAGGTATGTGGTGGTATCATTGAGGAGGATACACTTTCCTCTATATCTTGTTTTCTTTTGTCCAAAATTTTGAACCCCCACTTTGTATGTTGGAGCTTTATGGTCATTATGGAAATGAATATATATGTATATATTGGTTTAATTTCTTCAGGCCTTCAATTTTTTAGCTTGCCTGTCTCTTAAAGAAAGGTTTCTGGCAGATGAGGAGTCTCTGATCACTGTCACTTTCAACTTCTATCACTCTTGCATCCCACTTCAGCTGTGCTGTTAGAGCTCTAGCTGATTCTATTAAGGGAACTGTGTCGCGAATTATAACCCAACCCTGCACACATGACCAGTGTCAGCATATCAAAAGCCCTTGAAGGGGATGAAATCATGAAACATTTTGAGACATTTTTACTTGTTCAAAAAGTATTCTATATGAACATACAGATCACATTCAACAATGTACACAATAGAAGGGTTGCCTGATTCAAATTTCATACACATTTTACAGAACAAACTGCATTAAATATTGATGCACTGCTTGGTGAGCACATCCTATAGCAGTTTTGATTCAAGAGTGCTAACTTGACATACCTCTGGGCGAAGTATCCTGTCAATTTCAAGGAACATGTCAAGCATGGTACATCTGTGCTGCTCGGTTTCAAGGGATAGAAATCCTGCTGCATGCACCAAGTCATAGGTTCTAGGGTATGTAGGAAAAGCCTCGCACCTACAAGCCACCAAAAATCATAATTATTACGGAAACTATAATTACCAATTTACTATTCCTCACAAAATCTTGTCAAGACTATCAGGCAGATGTAATTGGAAAATTAAATGGTATATCACCATGTTTTAATTTTGTTCTCAACTACGTTAAACGTGTCTCCTGATAAATGTAAGATAATTTCACATAATTCTAAGTTACTTAACAAAACAATTGTAGCCTTCACAATTCATACAGGAATTTATTATATATTTTGTAAATCTTTCACATGTGGTAATGGTAACACTCCAGTATTTATAAATTTCTTACAGCTTTATCACTATTCTGAAAATGTCAGATGTCTAAATCGTCCTACATCTACTAGAATAAAAAAGTTGAGTGTTCACAAAGTGTAAATGTTAACAACATGGAATAAACCTCCAAGGAAAAACAGTTAGAGCTAGATCAAGAAATTAATGTTTAGGTTTTAAAAATCGAGTTTTAAAAGATGGAAGGAAGAAAGAGTATTAGCATGTGACAGAGAATCTATATTAAGCTAAGCAAAACAAATTGATTGAACTAGAGAAGCATGCAATTTAAAATAACAAGACAAAGGAGATTTAAATACCAATCATGGAGAACACCAACAAATCCTCTGTCCTGGATCAATGGAAGATAATTGGGTCCACTTATTGGGACAACATTCATCACCCACACAGACTTTCTAGCTTGCAACAATGCAGAATTAAAGCCACCAAAATGAGCATTCATATCTAGCACATTTCTGAGCATGTTGTAAGGGGGTGAGGGGTCCTCATCGCCAGGCCTCTTAGGATGATCAGAAAATATCAAAGGTGACAGGAGTGACCAATAATTCTGGATTGCTGTTTTCCAGCTGTCAGAGTCCTCACTAAGTTCATCAGGCTGCAACCCTGGTATATTGAAAAATATACGCATGCTAAGTTAACCAAATGAATCACTTCACTTCCACAAAGTGATCTACAAATCATTTAAGAACATGAAGATTACCGTATATAGCTAACTCTTTCTTGTACAAGTTAGCACGAGAAGGCCATCTTTCCCTTTTTTCAATTGGAACCCAACGAGCGCTCTGCATTCCTCCAATGCAGTTTTGCAGTTCTCGATAATATGGAGACTCCACGTCAATACCTCTACCACACAAAGAAGGGCCAGAACCTGACTTTCTGGTAGTAAGAATAGACCAAGCTAAGAGTCAGGTCACATTCATTTCAAAATTCTAAAAATATTGTATATACATAGAATAGAATCTAATAACTAGAAATCTGTTTAACGGGACACAAAAATGTTAAATAATTTTTCTCAAGTACATGTAGGAAAGCATCACCTTGAAGCATAGCAACTTTTTTTACTAGTTTTCTTCCATACTACAGTTTCATCTTGTTGCGACAGCAGTTCCCAGCAAAGAGTTAATGTAAAATCCTGTATAAACTTCCATCTTTTCTGATTCTCTTTGTTACGAGCATTTGTGAGTGGTGATGTCCAAACAAAGTATCCACCCGGTTTTAAAAGTCTATCAGCTTCAATCAGGAGAATGCCATCTACACCATGTTATATGAATGTTAATAAATTACAAGGTAATTAAATATTAATAAAATTATACATAAATCAAACTTATGGTTTCTGTAGTAAGATCAAAATTTTCAAAGTTTATGTCAACACCTTATAACAGAACAGAACGAAGAGCTTCAAAGTTAACCCCGGTTGTCGGATACTACAAATATGGCAAGTAAACATTAAAAGGTTTCTACTTATTTTAGCAGATTTAACTTTGGGAAACTCCATTTAACAAAGAACTAAATATGGATATTTTTTCAAAAGTATATACCATATCATTTTTCTTAATTCTGCAGTGAAAAAATATGGATTCTATTCTTATTTCATGACAACTAACTTCTTCCTATAATAGGTATAATATATGATGTACGCGTGTTGATAGACGCGAGTAGATCCAGTTCAATACAGAGTAGCATAGATTGAAAGTTAGAAGATACCTTTCTGGTCCCATTCAATGCCACATCTGGCACAATGTAACATATCAAAGGATAGAGATGAAAATGGCAACTGCTTCGAAGTGAAAGAAGCAATCATAGCAGGAAGACCCCTCTCAAGAGTGAGCTGAACTTGACTGCCAGAAGGCTCATAGTTTGCAATGCACGTAGTTAAAAGCTGACTGTCAAAGAGATGTGCTCCAAAGCTACCATAGCCACAACCTATGTCTAGTATAGTTCGAACCTGCAAAATTAAGGGTGCCAAAATTCTCGATCAATAAGATTTCAGGGAAGGAACATCACAGCCAGAATTCAAGAACTCAGTTCAGATCCAATGCCACAAACAAACCCATAAAAAATTCTAACACAAGTCCCTCTAAAGCACTTTATAACAATCAATTTCATACGGTACAAGTTCATAACAATTATGACATATACAGGCTACCATCTTATATTCCCTCAGTGAATATTTTAAGCATATTCATTTTATCAAGATAATTAATATATATTATAAGAATCGAGATACCAAGTTGCTTATGGTAAAACATATGGAATTATGTATGATAAAATTGACAATGAGAAGGTATCAAATTAGTGGAATGCAAGTATAATTAAGGGCCATAAAAAATCAAGCAACAAACACTTGATGAGTCCATTTCAAGAGAGCACAAATGTACTAACCCCAGCTTGTATGAAATAAGATTCATTTCTAAGTCCAATCATTTCAGCAATTTGATGTGAGTAGTCTTCGACACCATCAAACATGTGAGAGGCTGAACGAAATGAGATTTGCTCTTCATCCAGCATCATCATCCTGTAATTAAATTACATATGAAAACTTAAGGAATCAAAAATAGCTGAAAGCAAGTAAGAGAAACATTGATATGTCACTCACCTCTTTGTCAAGCTTCCAGAAGAAAGAACCTCCTGTGCCGTGATCTTCACATTAGCAACCCAGATAACATCTTTTCCAGTAGGCCACCTTAAAGGAATTTTGTAATTCACCGGTGGCAGAACTAAACAATTCGGCCTAAGCTCGTGACCGCACTGCCTGTCAACTTCGTTGCCATCAGAAACTTCCAGTTCCACATTCCCAGAAACATTGTAGCAAGGAACAAAGTTTTCCAAATCCTGAGAACAGAATTCCGATTCCTTCAACCTCAGCGGTCCGCGAGAAAACTCACCAATATCCAAAAGGTCTGAGACAAGCTTCTCTTGAAGCCTTCTATAACCATGATAAATGTGACCTCTTGACGAGGATGAAATCGATAAAGTCCACCAAAAAGATCCAGTAAGAGCCAGAACAACTATGACCACTAAACTAAACTTCAAAGAAAGCAGCATCAGCTTAAGCCGGCTCCGCGGGGAGCTAACAATGAAGGAATCGGATGCAAAACCATTCTCGCCAATGCCATTCCCATATTTGGAATCAGAATTATTTCCCAAAAGCAACCCCAAAGGAAACCTCAAAGCTAAAGGGCTATGATCTGAAGAACCCCTCTTATCCAAATCTTCCTTTTCTGTTTTATCCTTAGATTGGGAGTCCCACAAGTCATGGCCACTCCCAGGGACTCTAACCCCACCAGACACACCTCTTTGTAGAGGCCTAGACATTCTCTGACCAATCACCAAAGTAGCACAAACAAGTTCACCTATGAATAAATGGTCTTATCGAAACACCAAAAAACCCACCCAGAAACCAATAAATACAACAACAAATGTCTTATTTCACTGTAGGCGAAGTCGGCTAAGCAGATCACACGATGCAATTTGACTTGAACAAAAACCAAATCTTCAAGAGAACCCAGAAACCAGCAGAAGAGTGTCAGTTACTCCAGCATCATTATACTTATTGGGCTGAAACCATCTACAGAATCTGGCTCAGTTAAGCGAATGCAAACCTAAAAAAAAAAAAAGGAAATACCGCGTCAAACTTGGTGGCGTGCATTTAAAACAGTGGAGTTACGAAACTAATTTAGCACTATTATATAGTAATAAATTAAAAAACAAACACACAAACTCTCTCATTAGGGAATCAAAAACAGGGGAATAACGACAAGGCCGCAGTAATTAATTCACCGCATCAGATCCATCACGGACCCAGCATTGAAATGGATACGTACCAACATCCATAAAAGAAAAAAGAAAACTTGTGCAGTAACTGAGACAGAGCAGTGAAAAGCACTAGCTAATAGCGGTAACTACTAACCATGGCACAAGCTCATTTTCTTTGAGAAGGGAAACTCTTTTCCTTGAGATCAAAGCAGAGAGGAAGAAAATGAAAATTTTAAAAGGAAAAGGATTAATAGTTGCAGCAGTAGCACCTTGTTTGAGTTTGGGGTGAAAAAGAAAAAAGAAGGGAATGGTGGAAGTGATTTATGGAGGGGGTGTGTGTGAGTGCGTGGTTGGTTGCTTGCA
>Ga0123342_1004525_pt1 | contig 21114 bp, 13 predicted proteins | sample Turbeawhitnodule_FD_89960 | JGI IMG/M metagenome (GOLD analysis project Ga0123342, IMG submission 89960) | Root nodule microbial communities of legume samples collected from Mexico - Turtle bean Mexico white nodule | ecosystem: Host-associated > Plants > Roots > Nodule | place: Mexico: Nepantla...
CACATTATCCCAGCTTACCCAGGATATCGACTTAGTCTGCTTCCCCCACGCCCATAGGAACTTCCGCTGGATGCTACTGATTTTATTGTACACTGCTACAGGGGCTTTGAAAATGGAGAGATATAACAGAGGAATGGCTGTGAACACTGATTTCAACAAACAAATTCGTCCTGCCATTGAGAGAAATCTCCCCTTCCAAGAACTAAGTATGGCTTCGACCTTTTTAACTACCGGATCCCAGAATTGTATCTTCCTCGGGTTACCCCCCACCTCAACCCCCAGATATTGGAACGGAAGTTTCATCGTATTACAATTCAGAGTTTTAACAGGACATTATTACTATCTTTTGTTAAATTAATCATTAAATTCTTTAATAATTGTAAAATTAGAAGAAGAAAATGTGTAGATTGTTTATAAATGGATACTTTAGTCATGGAACTGTTTATATGTTTATATTGACATTTTAATACATTATAATAGAATTATGCTGAAAAGATTAATAATAATGTGTAAGAGTTAAGTGTGTTTATGAATAGAATACATACTATTTCAGGCTAAACAAACTTGGATCAATAACATGACATAAATCAAATCAATCAAACCTAATCAAGAATTCAAACTCATTCTTAAAACAGTCTTGGTGCACATAATCCTGTTCTGAATATGTGAACACTCAAATGGTTTTCATCTTCAAGTTCAAATATGCAGGTGTCACCCCTCATAAGTCTGTTATCACGAACGAATCTTCCCCATCCTGTTGTAAATCGAGTATACCTCTTATTCTGACATCCAAACCAAGTCACTACCACTTCCCAAAATTTTCCTTCTGTGTTCCAAAGAATGATCTGTTTCACTGCTTCAGGAATATGCTTCCTGGCAAACTCCGTGGCAATTGGCTGCATGCAAGATAACCACAATTTATACCATATTAATATGTGTTCTAAACAAAACTTCAACTGACATTTGAATAAATAAAAAACTGATTTGTTTTAGCATGTGGAATAATAATTTCACTCAATTCTAGTGACTACTACAGAAAATAAATTCATATTTACCAATGTGCAGTGATCTTCTACATTGCATTTTGTCATGAGATGCTTCCAATGAGGATTGCGAGAGGTAAAAGAGTCTGCCAAGTTGCAGGCTTCTGTGGTTTCAATCTTAATTGAGCTCTTGAGCTTTTGGAAGTCCTTAGAAAATGAGATTTTGTTGCTGAAAGACAGACCTATTACATATAGAAAACAAAATTTGAAGACATGAGATAATTTTGGGGGTTAGGGAGGAAAATAAAGGCCAAATCTACAATGTTGTTTGCATGCTCTTCCTTTCAAAACATTTGGCCAATTGAACTCGTCACTTTTGAGTTTGTAATTACCACATATCTGCCAGAAAGCATAATAGCTACCTTTTTTACAAGACTTGGCTTGGTGGAGGAATGAACTGGCAAAAGTTCTTCTCTGTGTGCTCTTCTTTGTCCTCACCAAACTTGGAATCAGAACTTGATCTTGTCTTGTTTGTTTGAAACACAGCCTCTCCAATCCATTCTTACCAAAGATTTGAACATGGAAGCAGTTTCCTCCATGATATGTAAAGAGCAAGAAATCATCAAGCATCACTGAGTTGTCTGTCAGAAATTGTGGCCAACCATTTTGCATATACATGTTATTTCCTTTCTTCAAAATAGTTATTTGCCAGTTATCACCAGTAGGACTAACAAGAACTGCATTTGGCAAGTCTTCATTCAAATGCTTCAGAAACCCCTCTGGAACTTTCTGCAAGTTATGACAAAGAACACTACTCTTGAAACTATACCACATTCTACATATATAGCAAGCCAGATCTTAAAGAGGTGGTGTGAGGACTGAACTCAATATACCAATACACCATTGAATACTTTTCTTACCCCTCATTCATTCATTTACGTTTTTGCTGATAAATCTATGTATTTTTCTATGAATAAGAGAAAACAATTTCATTCTCTAGCATATTTTATATCAATTTTAAGAGAAGCCCTTTTGTAAAAGCCACCTCCTTTGTGTGTGATTGTGGTAGGAGGAATCGTTTTAAACTCAATGGTTCAAATTCATCATCAACAAGATTAATGTTCTATAGCTCTAGTAGGATATGGAATGAAGGCAAAGTAGTTTCAGCAGAAATCATGTTAAAAAACAGAACATGTGTATAACAAGAATGTTTAATGTAAAAAATGTTTCTTTTCTTATCTAGTTTCTGAGCATCCAAAAATAATGCAAAACCTGTAACATAAGAACAACATAAAGTAGACAATCACATCACCTGTAACTTGGTGTTGTTGACAATGATGAAGAAGACTGGATTGCCTTGATAATAATCCATCTGCCAAGTCTCCCTGCCATTTCCTTGTATGATTAAAGCTTTTTGATAAAATGAAAAGTCTCTCATTGTCATGGGAACCACAGTTTGATAGAAGAATATAGATCAAAATAGAAATATGAAATAGTAGAGGAATATATATAATCCACCCACAAATCTGATAACAGTAACAAGTAGTTCATGTTTAGAAAAATAAGAAAAACATGTACATTTCATGATAGAAGCCATACATTGAGAGAAAGGAATAGAAAATCATAAATGTATTTGGCATGTTTCTATATATGCATTGAGTGAGACAGAGACACAGAAGACAGAAATATAAAGAAGAAATTATTGTGGTATGGTATCATGTGACTAGAAAGGACAGATGAAAAATAATAATGGATATAAAATAATAATAAACACAATACAAGTATAATTATTGGTAGAAGTAAAACTCACTAAGAAGAAGCTTTAACAATCACATAAAAAAATAAAATGTAAAAGTATTTAATATAATATATATTGTTAAAAAATGATGAGTAAATAATACGTGTACTTATAATAATAGAACTTGTTAAAAATACTCAGTAACAATATTAGTTATTAAATATTATTTAGAAATGTTTTTAAAATCATAATAAACATAGTGCAGTGATGTTAACTATAAATTTTTTTATGTACTATATTTATATTGAAATTTTCTTAATGATAATAATACTTTAATATAACCAGGTGAAAATATTTTAAGAGCAAGTATAACACTATATAATGTTAAATATCAACTCTCAAATATAAAATTTTAATTACAAAAATACATATATAATATTTACAGTAAAATAAAATTATGTTCTGGTTCAGTCTGTAACAATGTTTTGCAAGGATGGGTTATAAACACTGCAAATAGTAGGAAAAATCACCTGTAATTCCCTTCATTTAAAAAAATTTATCACAATGTTTCCCAAATTATGCCAGCACAAATTGCTGATTTAATTACATAAATTATAAATTTTAGTTATATAGAGAATTAACATATATTTAAGATTTTTGTACACATTAAAAAATAATAATCACGTCAAGATAATAGCTTTTATTAAAAACTAATTTTATTAATATATCCCTACTTTTTTCTTACTACTTTTAAAAATATCATTAAGTATTTCAAAAATAATATTTATGAGGAGGAAAATTTTAAGAAAACTTTAATAATTTATTAACACTTTCAAAGGTGAATAAATATAAACTTTTTTTTTTTGCTAAAAGATCATCCATATGAATGGAGATAGTATTTTCCTAAGTCTGAGCAAGAATAAAAGAAGAAAAATACACACTTTTATATATATATATATATATTTGTACTTTTTTTAAAACATTTTTTGTTTTTTCAATTAAATATTTTGTATTGTTATATGTAGTTCTTCTCTTGCAAATATAGCATAAAGAACAAATTTACAAGGCCTAATACATTTGTAGGTCAATCTGGAAAAACTAACAGACAACTTCACATTATCTAAATTTATGGGAAGACAATATTTGTTTGCTCTGGTTTCTCCCGAGAATTTGGCTTTTCCCTGTGTCAAACAGATAGTTTTAACTACCAAATCTATTATCTGGTAAAAGCCAACCTCCATAACCGCTTCTGAAACAAGTTTGTGAGCAATTCAACATTTTCTCGCTGGATTATTTAACCTTTTTCCATGTCTTGGAAATACAGACACAACAACCCTCATCTTCAATCTCTATAACATTCTTTAGAATAAAAAACTCGTATATCTTCATTTTGGAGGTATGCAGATTAGTTTATTGCTTTGTAAGTAATTGTAATAATTATCTTTGTTTTTTATTTAACACATTTTCAGTTCTTATTTAATTTCTATCATATTATATTCTGGACTAATACAAACAAATCCTTAAATCATTTCCATTCTTATAAATTAAGATGCAAATGTTGGCACCACTTTGTTTCTATCACCACAAAATTTGGTCTTTAACTTTCTGTCCTCGTGCATTGACCAGGAAAAATAAACCTTTTCTTTTTGCTAAGAAAATGATCATGCTTTTGAAGATGGGGATGGGTGAAGTTTTTTCCATGTCCAAGATAAGGAGAGAAGATTTGGTGAAACGGGTGGTGGTGATGGCTGTGATGGCTATGTTTGTTGTTGATGCAGCTGATACAAATGAAGTTTATAGTCCATGCTTTGATGCTAAAGTTCAGAAAGGAGATGGTTTTACATTTGGTGTTGCATTTTCGGATAAGCAAATTTTCTCCCCGGATAATGGTCCACAGCTTTCACCTTGTGACAAACGCCTACAGCTCGCAAACAAAGGAGCACAGCTTGCTGTTTTTAGGCCTAAGGTTGATGAGATCTCCCTACTTACCATTAACAGAAGCACATCAGACCCGGTATGCAATTTTATGTTATCATGATTCACAATTGAATGTTTTGTGTATGCTGCATATGGATAAGACTTAGGAGATGTTATCAGCCAGACTTGTTAGAATGATATGTTTGGTGTTTGAATTGGTTTATAAAATGCTTTAAACTTTTTTCTTCTCTAGTTCCTTTCCTTATCATGTCTCTAGTAGTTGCATCGGTTCAGTCATGGGGCATTGCACTTTACCATTGAGACTAACGATTTTAGGGAGCTTTCAACTGGTATACAATATTCCCTGGCACAAATTAGAAGAATTCTTTGAAGTTTTGATGATATGTATGGTTTTTGTTTGAAGAAATATTTCTGCTTTGTTATGATCTCAAAGCTGAATGGTCTTGTAGCCCGTATTCTCTAGCAAAATTTTGGTTGGTAATTCTCAATTAATTGTGAGTTTATCAGGGAGCAAATGGATATATGGTTGCTTTTGCTGGGAAGAAATATGCAGCAAGGTCCCTACCTATAATGTTTGTTGACAACACCCACACAATTACTAGTTTGTCTTTGGTAAATTCAATTGACTTACTCAACCTTTGGCTTCTCTAGGAACTTGATTTCCTTTAGGACAAGTTCTAGGAACGTCGTTTTGAATCTGAAAATGTTGATTGATTAACAGGTTCTTGAATTTCAAGAGGGGATCCTTCAAAACTTGTTTTGGAAGAGTTTCGGTTGTGATGCATGTCCTAGTGGAAGCAGTTGCCTGAATCAACAAGACTGTGCAGTGCCTAACACCGAGTGTCAAAAAAATGGAGGGGATATCTGCAACGTAGGCATACAGTTGACATTCTCAGGGACTGACAAGAATCTCGATGCTTTAAATTCTTGGTATGAAGTGAAAAATCTACGGCAGTACTCCCTCTATGGTCTATTCTCCGATCTTCGTGACTCCATCATTGGGCCATATGAAAAGTTCTTTTAAGTTTACATACTTTCAGCTTACATGTAAAGGAGGATATACCCATTTAACTGTTCTTTGTGAGTTTCAATATTGCTGTGTCTTTACTCTTCACATTCATAATCAATCCCCACAACTTGTCTATTTCTATTTAGTCCCAAGTTATTGACTGAGGATTTTCCACTTAACATGTAATTATGTTGATCCTAATCTCAAGAAATCAGGTTATGCAAGATCAAATAGGTACGTTAAATTGAGCAAATCGCAAACTCGTGTAGACATAAGAAAATGAAGCTCATCATTTGAGAAGGCCTACTAAAAGGGTTGTGTAAGAGATTCGAAGTTTGTAACATATCACACTAGAAGGCAGTAATATACGACTCGAGTCACTTTGGTATCCCTTTAAAATCAGGATGAAAAGTCTAAAAATGAGTTTCTTATACATTTTTTCTTGCAAGGCTCATAAGAATATTGAAGCTCTTTTTTTATGTGTACACCAAACTGATCACTAAAACAACTCTTTAATCTGTATATCATTGAGAGAAAAGAAATCACGTTGCCCCCATTGCCGGTCAATCTGGTTATGCTCAACAACTAGATCTCCATAAGAAGTTGATTAGAATCTTACTGACTTTCAGGCTCAATTATAACGTTGAAGCCAAAGTCATTTCCTGGAGTGAATGACTTCTTGAGTTGTTCTGCCGTTTGGGTAGTGCTTATCTTCCACTCCTTTTCATCCATGTTTTCCTGGTATTGGGTCATCAAATGTGGAAATAAGTTTACATTCATGACACCCACATATGAAGTGGTAAAATCACTTGCCTTTTTTACATAATCAGCCATGGTAGAGTTGAGTATTTCTTGTATTGCAAATTTGATAACCCGTTCTTCCCCTAGTATCTGAACAAGGAAGTCCTTTGGGATCTGCATGCATTTCCTAACGAGGTTATCTTTGAGGAAGAAACAAACATGATAATGATCTATGGATGTTCTGTTGTATTCAGTGACAGAGGCCTTTCCATTTTTTTCTTTTTGAGGGCTAACTAATTGTTGGGTAAGATATTTGATAGAAAAATCTAATCGTCTAAGTGATCAATGCTAACACTTTAATTATATTGATGTTATTCAGCATTGCAGTTGAAAGATAAAATAATTTATGAAAAGATAATAAACAATACATCAGATATATATAAAAAAACTTGATTGGAAATCACGCACCTTTGATGATTTTCCTGGAGCAGTTCGGACATCACATGCACAATTTAAAAGTAAAGTAAAAACTCATGAACTGCAAATTCTTATGCTGTTAAAATACTGAACTATGATGAACAGGAAAATGAATCACATGTAAAATCATATCAACAGCAAGAAATAAGTATTGGATTTGAAAAGCAAGCGCCTCTCAATATAATTGTGAAGAGTAAAATGACAATCCATTTCCTTTCTTTTCCCACTATTCTCATCATTGGTATGCATATTTAGTATCAGTCTATTAGAGACAACTGAACTGACTACTATAGAAGAGAGGGTCAACCAGTGAAGCCCCACACGGTTGATTTTCTCACTAACAGTATGGAAGTCTGAAAATGTCCAACCAATTGGTAAAGCTTTCACGTAAAAACCAAGATCACCAATGTGAAGGATGTGAATGTGATGGTCATTGGACAAGTCTTAGTTGAGCAAGAAAATACGAATGAAAATAAAACGGTCCAAGACTTAAAAGAGAAAGACCATGATATAATAAGAGCATAAGCAGCTGCAAAATGATATTTCTTAGAAAAGATGGTTATCAGTTTTTTAGACAAATGCTAATGTCTTGTGTTGTAGCAACTCTTGAGGATAAGGGATTTTGAATGAGGGATAAATCTTATAGCAAATGTCAAATGTTAAGCTCATGTGGGTGGTGGGTTCTTGGCACGTATTGCAATGTAATAACCAATTGAATTGTTCAGGGTATGAAAGGGTACTGTGTCAATCTTTATCAATAATGCAGCTTCTTGATTCTTACCTCCTTTTTGCATGCGAAATCCCGGTACCGGTGGGGCAGTACGACCTAAGTTTATTACGATCCTATCGAATACTTTTTGTGTTTGATCACCAGTCAAGTCCACTCTCAGCTGCCATTTATTCCATGAGATAGTTATCGCAGCATCAAACCAAAAAGCAATAGGAAAACATGAAATTAACATGATCCAAGAATTTATACAAATTCACACTCCAGTAATAAAAAATAATAGATGATAGAAGGGAGAAACTAAAGGGTAAAGGAAAAGGTTTGATTTGATATAGTGATATATCTAGCCATATTTTATGCAAATCTGAAGCTGCAGATTGCATTGTATGCTAGTGGCAATGTCTGCAACAACCAAAAAATATGCTTATAGTAATATTAGCTTCAATTTTGACCTGCTTGTATAAATAAGTACCATGATGAAGTACATTATCACGACAGAAACAAATTAAAATACCGCAGGGAAGACTTTGCCCGATTGAGCATGACGACTACCTAGGGATTTAGTAGTGGTTAGTTAGTCTTCAAGGTTATCAAATTAATGAACTTGATTGGAAAAACCAATTATCTTTAGTAGTACCAAAAGTTGTGCATCAGTATATCAAATATTATATCAGAAATCTCAAGAATGTCAGTGGGCAAATGAATCCAGAGATAAACATTTCCCTCTCTTGGAAAATGTACAACATTTTTTTTTAATTTTAATAAGTCACATCTTTTCATCGTTGTACTCTATAGGATTAAAGCAATGGCAGAATAGAGACAGAAGAAAATATCAAGAGAAACAGAGAACAGAAGCTATGGAGATAGAATTTGGGACCATAGGATGAGAACATAAAGAAACATGAGAAAATTTCCTGAAAGAAGCAGAAAGCAATTCTACATGCTCACTTGTTTCTTATTTTCCTCTTCGGAATCTAGTACTATTTTGGCATTTGTTAACATGGCTGAAATTTCGTTGGAATCTGTAATTGATGCTTCTAAACCTACAAGAGAAGAAGAACATGATATATTGATATCAGTACAGAACAAACTAAAATCCACAGCAAAAGAGTTTAGGGGAGAAATTTTAGATGCAGAACACATGCAGGTTGGTAATTGGTATTTTCCCATTTTGTGCGCTTAACACTCTCTAGAACATCCATTCATATATTTGAAATCCAACAGAGGAATGGGTCCAAAAGTCACCTGAATTAAGGGCTGAAATTGGTGCATTGAGATGTCCGAGAGTTGTTTCAATGGGAGTAAAAAATCCACCCAAGCTGCATGGAAGAACATAAAAGCAAAACATATAAGCCAATAAGGTTGTTAAGTATCATCCACAAAAAAGTAGTGGAGATTGAAGTAATCGAGTACCCCCTCCTCTTGAACAGACTGAGACTGAGAGAAACAGAGTCTCTAGATTTTGCATTTGGAATGGCAGGAACGTGAATGCCGCAGGTTCTAGTTCCAGTCGTAGAGAATGGGCATGTTGTGAAAGAAGGAACTCCAAATGTTGTGGAACTCGACTTCGAAACCATGTCCATGTTCATGTCGTGTCTCTCTCCCACGTATGAGTGGTGAATGATGATGTCTTATCCCTTACTCAGTTACTCTTTTTGAGGTTTTGTCGGAACAAGGTTGGGCGTTTTCTTACTGCACCTCCTACCTTTTTCTTTCACTTCATACTTTTTTTTCCTTTTTTTGTGAAAAGTCTAATTTATCCTTTTTTTTAATTGTAAAATTCGATAATGTATTTTATGATTTCTAAATACCTTCCCAACTCTATAATTAATGCAGAAAGAACTTATAAAAAAAATGGAAGAAAAAAAAAAGGGATTGAAAGTGAAAGTTATTTTATTTTATATCTGAGATTTGGTGTGGAAATGTGTGATAGTATGTTTTTTTTGTTGCCTTAAAATAAAGAGTTAAAGGAAAAATGATGAGTCATATAAAATTGGTACAATAATATTAATTTAAAAAATTAAAAATAAATTTATTTTTTAAGTAATTCATATGAAATGACAAAATACTTCATTGTATTAATAAAATGAGATATATTAAATAAGGGTAGAATCGAAAAAAAATTATTTACATAAAAAATGGTTATAATAGGGGAATCCAATTTATATATCTACAAGTTACACAAATATTTTCTTAATAAAAATTTGAATTTACATAATTATTTTGATGTCTTTCTTTTTATAACAAGCATAACGTCTTTCTCAACTTATTATAACTCAAATTATTAACATAAATATATATGTTATGACTTGTTTTTGAATATCATAAATATTTTTTGTTAAAAATAAAATAAAAAATTCTTTTTTTAGCACAAAGAATAATTCATTTTAAATTAAAACAAAAGAAGCTGCTTAGTTCTAAACTAAATCAACGGACAAATTGGTTAAAGAATCAATGTATTTCAAATTTAAAATTTAGAAGATATTTTCTAAACTCATAGAAAATATAAAACTATATTTTGAATTATAATATTTAAATATTTTCTAGATTGAAAATATCTTCGAAACTTTACAATTTGAAATACATTTTTATTTTGAAATACAAAGTTCAAAATAATTTGTAGATTTGAAAATAGTAAAATTTAGAATATAATTTTATCTGAATTATAGAATTTGAAAATTATTTTCTGAATTTGAAAATATCTTTCGAACTCTACAAACTCCCCTTGGATGGACGATCCAACTCCAATTTCCAAGTTTTCACTTATTTTCGTTTGTTAGAGACACATATTTATTTTCCTTCCAACTGTTCCCATCAAAGAATACTTGCACCAACTTAAGACGATTAAATTGAATGCAGAACAATCTTCAGTTAAAAGTTAACAATTACTTGAAATAATCATCTTAATCAATACTATCCTTCTCAGAAGAATCTCAAATTTAAAGACGAGCATTGTACTGTTACACAAAGACCAAGTTTTAGCTTAAGAATGCTCCTTCCCAGCTCATAATTTACCACAAACCAATATTGAAGAAAGGGAGGAGTCAGATGCTCCATTAATTTGAGCACCTTTACTCCTAACATGAAGAAGATAATCAACAACTTTTTCAGTTATAACCTCACCAGGGATCAATACTGGTATACCTGGAGGGTATGGAGATATAAGCTCCCCTGCAACCTCCCCAATGCTCTCCCTTATTCCCACTTTTCTTTTACTTGCAAAAAAGGCATCTCTGGGGATCAAACTCATGCTTATATCATCAAAGGTTGCATCAACATTCACCACTTTCTTCTCAGCTTCTTCATTGGAACCATATGTTTCAGCTAGACGCTTTATCCCCAACAAAAGCCTCTCAACATGCTCCCTACTAGTCCCAAGATTAAGTACATAAGTAATACATGTACTCTCAACAAGTTCACCAATCACTTCATCATCCTTGTACAAGATTCCATCTGCTTCGTAACCTGATAAACCAAGATTCCAAAACCCTACAGTGAGACGCAATGGATCAACTGCAGGAGATGCTGGAAAGCTGGTATTCTCAAGTAGTGAGATACCAGGGATTTGTTTTAGCTCACACTTTGCCTCATCGGCTAATGCAATTGCTTGGTTAAATGCAATGTCAAGGTTCTCACTGAGTTGAGCTCTAGCAGCATCTAGGGATGCCAAAAGCAGAAAACTAGGGCTTGTGGTTTGGAGAGTTCGGAGACATCTACAAACTCTTTCCTTATCTACAATGTTGCCTGACATGTGCAGCATAGATGACTGAGTAAGAGAGCATAAAACCTTGTGAGTGGACTGCACAACTAGGTCAGCTCCTTGCTGGAGAGCTGACTTGGGAAGTTTGGAATGAAATCCAAAGTGTGCGCCATGAGCTTCATCAACTATCAAAGGAATTTTTCGAGAATGACACAGCTCCGAAATCCTGCTCAAGTTGCTGCAAATACCATGATAAGTAGGTGAAGTGATGAACACTGCTGCTGCTTTTTTCCCTTCCATTTCTAGTTCCTCCATGGCTTTCAATACCTACAACAATCCGCCACAATAATAATTCCTAGTGATTACTAATTAAAAACAACAAAGTTACATGAAATATTATCATCATAAATGACTTTCTATTGTTTGCAAATAAAAGTGTACTCTCCATTTCATTTCTTTCTTAAAATAAAGAAGACCATGTTACTATATATTAAACTAAATTAGAAGAAATCATTCATAAAGAAGATTACTTACTATTAAATACCATTTTATAGACTTAAAAAAATAGTTTTTATTATTAATATAAATTTATAATGTCGTTTTTAAATTGATATCTAACCGTTAACTAACAAAGTTTTAATTACTAATATTTTAAATTCTAAATTAGTCTCTAAAAATCTAATTGAGACAAATTTATAATCTAAAGTATTAGTACCTGAAATCTTGTTAGCTAATTTAGATACCAATTTAGAATTCATTTTATAAATTTTTATTAATAATAAAAATCACAGCTAATCTAGATACCAATTTAGAATTCATTTTATAAATTTTTATTAATAATAAAAATCACTTTAAATATAAATAATTTTTTAATCTCTAAAATAGTATTTAATTTAGTTAATATAGTGATTATATTTTTTGTTGTTATTTAATTAATTTCCTGTAGCGATCCTCGATGTAGATGTTACATAATTGTTTCTTATCCTTCAGAGACTACAGGTATAATAGGAGCATTTGTCAACAAAAATATCACCCTAAGATGATAATCTTGTGGCTATTAAGAATGAAAGATGGTTTTATTTCTTATTCTTAATGTTTTTTGATCTCGGTTCATAGAGATTGAGAAAAATAGATCTTTTACAACTAGTTTTAGATTCTAAAGTTAATAGTTAAAACTTAATAACTAATTAAATATCAGTTTAAAAGTTATTTATCAATAATAAAAATTGTACCAGTAGGGTCTGCACGACCGAACATAAGACTCGGCACTTGGTCCAGACCGACCGACATGATCAACATGAAGCTGATTAATGACCAAACATTTGTTAATATGCTTTTATTAGGCTCATTAACGACAAATGATCCACAATAATTATATAAATAAGCACAAATCTCAATGGATCAGTTACGCAATCATCTAATACTAAAAACTGAGTGTCGAGTGCCGAAATTGACTTGAGCATAAAAGTGTCTTTTGTAGGTACCATCCGAGGCCAGAGCTAGCGAGAAGGAAGAGTAGGAGAGCGAGAGTAAAGGAGTCCAACCTAGAGGAAGGACTGAGGAGCAGACCTAAGAGTGATTTAAATCGTTCTTTTGGTTTCAATCCCGTTTGAGAACACAAATCAATTTAAATATTACTAATTTTTTTAGTTTTTAAAATAATATCTAATTTAGTCAATATAAAACAATTAATTATTTTTTATTTCTAAAATTAATTTTTATTTAATAATTTCAGTAAATTTTTTTCATCTTATCTATTATATAGTTTCTTCAACCAATATGACGATGCTTTTCGAGTCAAGTGCAATGTTAAGCAAAACATGGTAGTTATATTGTATAACGTGTACGTGAATGACTCAAAGGAGGTATTCGAAACCAAACTAATCCAAAAAGAATGGAAAAGAATGATGTAGTTACCTGAGCTGGAGTGACTGCAGAAGCAATGTGCCAATGATTGACAGAGCTCGGAGTGATGTACTTCGGCACTGCACCAGATAATACCAATGCAGATATAGCTGATATATGAGAATTCCTGGGAAGAATGAGAAACTCCCCTGGAGAACAAGTGGCCATTATTGCTGCATGTATGCCAGAAGTAGTCCCTCCAACAAGAAACCATGTCTGTGAAGATCCAAACAGTTTGGCTGCTTCAACCTGTGCTTCTAATATGGGACCATGAGAACAAAAGAGATTGCCAAGCTCTGGAAGCATAGGCAAGTCATGAGCAAAGGCTGTTCTTCCAATGACCTCACTCAAGGAAGCAGGTGCAGCATGCCCTCTGTTGTGTCCGGGAAACTGAAAACTTGCAGCATTTTTTAGGGCTGAAGATTTTAGTGCAGTCACTAGAGGAGGAACCCCATTTTGCTGAGACATCTCAAAACCTCAAACTATAGATTTCGTGAAAAACTCCTGCTAAATACAAACCAAGAGTAAGGTTATATTAGATGATATGCACACTCTCAATTATTGTGGAATGAGTAAAATATTAATTCATTATGGAGTGAACAGTATGAAAACCTCAATTATTGGATGATGCTGAATACAGTGTCGTGATCAAGTGCTGCAAAAATTCAGACATAGCAATTAAGGACATAGAAATATACATTGTTGGATGACGCCCACACTCACTCTCGATTATTGTATAGAAATACAGTATATTATTGGATGATGCCCCCACTCACTCTAGATTATTGTCTACTACTAGTATCTTTTCTTTTCACACGTGATATTATAAAATATAATATTTTTATTATATAATTGAATCTGGATGGTTTGCTCCTGTAGCTTTCGAGGAACGAGGAAACTCCATGTACAGAAAATATACCGACGCTCAAGCTTCAAATTCTATATAATGAATATATATAGTGTTAAAATTCAAGTTGAAATACTTACTGTGAGTGTTTTTTTAGGTTTTGATCGGACTGCTCGGGTCTGAATGGATACAATCAGATTCAAAATTCTAAGTTATTTTTTATTGAACTACTCAGATCCGAAATAATGATAACCAAATTCAATACTGAGTTATTGTTGATCGCAGACTTTCTCGTGCCCGAATGGAAGTTATCATAAAATATAATATTTTTATTATATAACTGTTCTGACTGAAATGAAGTAGGTCCAAATCTGGTGGTCTCCCCTTCAACCTTCAAACTTCAAAATTCAAATTTCAAATTCCAGTAATTCAGCTTTCAGAAAATGAGGTGGCTCCAATGCGAAAAGTTAAAACTTGCAGCATCTTTTTGGGCCGAAGATTTGAGTGCAGTGACTAGAGGGGAAATCCCATTTTTCTGAGACATCATGGAAGCCTCAATAGATTTCGTGATAAAGTCCTGTCAAATACAAACAAAGTAGTTTTCTGATCAAGTCCTGCTAAATATATAAAAAACTAAGTAAGGCCTATACTGAAGATGTTAACTTATGTTATTTTCACTGTCTGAGATGTTAACTTTAAGCTGTTCAAATTATATGAAACAGTACAATAATCATGTATTTTTCATATATGCATGTTGTTTTTATTTCTATCTACTCTTTGATCTACCCCAAAATGAGTTGCATTATGGAGTGAAGAGGTGAAGTTTGAAAAAAAGAGAAGGGTATATGCTGACATGTGATGAGGCATAAACTGTTCCATAAATTGATTTGGTTGTTGTCTCTGTTCGACAGACACTCGTTATTACATCCATCACTAGTTTGGTCTAATTTGAGTGCTAAAACTCAACTGAAAAGAGTGTCTGATTTGGTAGGCTAAGGCATTGACTTTACCTAAATCTTCATTGAATCGACTTGAGGCCTTTCATTATTAGAGAGGTGTCTTGATTACAAGTAGATGTAAAAATGATAATAGAAAAAAAAAAATATACTTAGAAATTAAAGTGGAAAAACATAACATAAACAAACAGACAATAACACGTCAAATATTAGGGTAGACTTTTTGTGTTAGCTCATTAAATTTTGAAATAAGGTTGGAAATATTTTCTAAATTTTACAATTTGAAATAAATTTTGTTGTTCAACTCTAGAGTTTGAGAAGTATTTTTTGGAATGGAAAATATGTTAGTTAACTTTTTGGTTGGTGGATTGTTGTTGTCGGGGTGGATTCTATTCGGTCATATGGTTGTTCTTTGAATGGTGTTTCTCTAATGTGTTGTGAGGAGACTTGTTTTCATTTGGTGTTTGTTTTGGACTTTCTGTATTGAAGACTTTCTTTGGACTCTGGGTCTCATGTTAGGTGTTTATTTAGTTATGGTTGAGTTTTTTGGACGAGTTATGTTTGTATTTTGAGGTATGTATAAGGATTGGACCACCTATTTATTTATTTTTTCTTGCCGATAAAAAAATAAATATTAAATTTTGAAATAAGGTAGAAATATTTTCAAAATTTTACAATTCGGAATAAATTTTGTTGTTCAAACTCTAGAGTTTGAGAAGTATTTTTTGGAATGGAAAATAAACTCTACAATTCAAAATATAAAATTGTATTCCAAATCAAAGAGTTTAAATAGTATTTTCTCCATTCAAAAATACCTTCCAAACTTTATAATTCAGAATACATTTGTATTTCAAATTTTAAAGTTAGAAAGATATTTTTTGGATTCAGAAATATTTTTCAAACGGTATAATTCAGAATATAATTTTGTTAAAAAAACATTTTTTTTTTTAATTTGAAAATATTTTTTAAACTCTGCAATTCTAAATACAATTTTATAATCCAATTTTTTGCATTTAGATTGTAAAAATTTTGTATTACAAATTGTATAGAATGCAGAATACAATTTTTTTATTTTAAATTATAAACTTGAAAATGGAAAATTTTGATATTTTAAAAAATATGGGCTGTAACTTCGATCCATGACCCAATATCGATTTCCAAGCTTTCACTTATTTTCGTATGTTAGAGATACAAATTTATTTTCCTTCCAATTATTCCATCAAAGAATACTTTTGCCCCAACTTGATACGATTAATTTTAAGATTATATTTTGAGATCTTTTATAGTTGACGCCGCAAAATCTAAGTTTTTTCCCACTTAGAATCTCTTTCAGATATCTCATTTTCCACATAATCACTTATCAACTAATTCATAATTAATGAATGAAGAAAAAAGGTGTTATACAATTTATCCTATTAATATATGATTAATCATGTTGAAGAGTAAAAAGAGTTTGTATTTTGTTTATTGACCCAAAAATGTGGAATTTTTATTAATCCGGTAGAACTTTATTGGTTAATTATTTAAATAGATAAAATTTAAAATATTATTAAAATGGATAAAAAAACTTAAAAATTATCAAAATGGATAAATCGTATCATACTAACTTAGGAACATAGTAACGTGACTTTATTGTGAAAAAGTCGTGCAAAGGTAATACGACTTAAAAGATAAAATTGTATCAAATTAAAAAAAATCCCAAAAAAATTGAAGTAATTAAAAATTGATTTGGGATCGTCTTTCAAGTTTATTGTTCTCAATATCTTTATTTTGTAATGATAATAAATAAGAGGCACCATCAATATTTTTTAAAGTTTGGAATTTATCTTTCACTTCCGATACACATGATCAATTATATATTATTGTTTCTAAAGTTAAAACAAAGAAATGATTAAAAATACTTATTTTGGATGAAGATGGAAATGTAGCAACATCAACTACTAATGTGTTGTGCAAAATAATCTTTGAAACCAAATTCCTATGGACTTCAGTCATACATATAACATTAAATCATATATGAACATGTAGTGATTTCATTTATTATTTCTTTATTTTTCATATATGAAGTTAATAATCTCATATAATGCTTTGTAATGACAAGAGTTTGTTTTCTCATTTCTATTTTTTATTGATAGTTTATTGTCTTATTTGAATTGTGTTGACTTAATGTGGTTAACACTCAAATCCCAAATCCGGCCTAGTACAAAATTGCATATCTATATATCATAAGTTATTCTTGTTATGTTTTTTCAGTTTAATCTATATGTGTATATTTTTTTCATTATCATTTTTATATGTAGGTTATTGTAATAACTTCCATACTTTGCTTTTTCACTTTTATTTTGTAAGTTATAATGTTCTGTCTTATCTCAAATATATTTACATAATAATCTCACATCCTCAACACTAAAATTTTGACGGTTAAAGGAAAAACAACATTTCATTTGTGTTGGAGATCCTACATCGACTAGAGATCAGAACCTTTTATAGTATATAAGTGGATGCAAATTTCATCTCATTGAGCCGGTTTTATGAGATTGAGTTAGGCTTAAAGTCCACTTCTTAATAATTTGCTATTGTTTTTGTTGTTTTTTTATGTTTTGTCACTTTGATTTCTATCTTTTATGTTTTTTCATTATCATTTTTTACATAGTTTATTGTAATAAGTTTCATACTTCATGATTTTTCACTTTTATTCCTTAATTGATCATCCGTTACCTTACTTCAAATTTGTTGACTTAATAATCTTATATGTTCAACACTTTTTCACTTCTATTCTTTAACTGATCATCTGTTACCATACTTCAAATCTGTTGACTTAATAATCTCATGTGTTCAATACTAAAACTCTGCCACATACAGGAAAACACCTCTATATGTGTTTTTACAGTTATATACTTTGATTTCTACCTATATGTTTTTCCATTATTATTTTTACTTGTAGCTTATGGTAATAATTTCCATACTTCACTTTTTCAGTTTTAGTTTTTGACTGAACATGTGCAGCCTTATTTCAAAAATGTAATACTCTCATGTGTTCAACACTAAAATTCTAATAGCTACACAAAAGAACCTCTGTGCTTCATGTGTTTGTCATTGTTTTATGTTATGTTTTGCCACTTTAATTTCTAAGTGTATTTTTTTCTATAATCATTTTTACATCTACCTTGTAATCAAAACACACCTCTCTCATAAATGAAAGACCACAAGTGGATGCAGTGAAGATTGAGCTAAATTCAATGCCTTAGCCTACCAAACCAACCCCTCTTTTCGGTTGAGTTTTCTTTTGATGGCATTGAAATTAGAGCACCAAATTATAGATGGATGTAAAGGTGAGTGTCTGTAGAACAGATACAACAGCCAAATCAAAATCAATGTGTGGAACAGTTTATGCCTCATCACATGTCAGCATTACCCTTCTCTTTTTTTTTTCAAACTTCACCTCTTCACTCCATAATGCAACTCATTTTGGGGTCGATCAAAGAGTAGATACAAATATATGAAAAATCCTTGCTTAATGTACTTTTGATATAAACTAAACAGCTTTAAAGCTAACATGTCACACCGAGAAAAAACAAGTCATTTTATATATAATCATTATAAGAAAAATTTATATAATAAATATATTATCTTTATCAAACCAAAGTTATATAATAAATTATTAACACTCTGAAAACTCTAAACACTCTCAACAGTAAAAACATACATCTCACTTCTTAATAAATTAATAATTTATTCATTCCACCATAATTGAGAGGGAGTGGGGCATCATCTATTATAACATACTCACATTCTATCTCCTTACTTGTTTGTATTAGCAGGACTTTATCATCAAATCTAGTTTGAGGTCTGCATGATGTCTCAGCAAAATGGGGTTCCCCCTCTAGTCACTGCACTCAAATCTTCAGCCATAAAAAATGCTGCAAGTTTTCATTTTCCTGGACACAACAGAGGGCATGCTGCACCTGCTTCCTTGACTGAGGTCATTGGAAGAACAGCCTATGTTCATGACTTGCCTGTGCTTCCAGAGCTTGGCAATCTCTTTTGTCCTCATGGTCCCATATTAGAAGCACAGGTTGAAGCAGCGAAACTCTTTGGATCTTCACAGACATGGTTTCTTGTTGGAGGGACTACTTCCGGCATACATGCAGCAATAATGGCCACTTGTTCTCCAGGGGAATTTCTCATTCTTCCCAGGAATTCCCATATATCAGCTATATCTGCATTGGTATTATCTGGTGCAGTGCCTAAGTAGATCATTCCCAGCTCTGTCAATCATTGGCACATTGCTGCTGCCGTCACTCCATCTCAGGTAACAATGTTAGGTTAGAATTTCTAATTCCCCAAGATCTTTCATGCCAATTATCAAAATTTAATTAAAATACCTGGATTATCGCCGATTGTTGCGGAATCTCTACGGCAATCAAGAACAGGAGGTTTGTGGTCTTCCTCAACCAAATAACTTAATTCCTCTATGGGACCTTAGTCTTTCTTCTTGATGGAGAGAAGAACGTGTGTTTTTATTTGGTGTGTTGGGGACCATAACCAATAGCCTATTTTTATATTGCTAATTAGGGTTCTCATAATCCTCTTAATTAGGAAATATTGGTATCTACTCATTTAATACACATTAATAAGCTAAATAGGAAATATAATTGTATATTATAACCCATTAATAGGAAATCCGTTATTTCCTTACAATCTCCCACTTGGGTTATATATTACCCTGAATACAACTATATCACAATTCTTTAGGCGCGCATCCGTATCCTATTTATTTTAATTTTCCTTATGAACAATATGGTTCATCTAATACAAAGATAAGAAAATTACCTCGATATTTATCACAATCAATCTGTGACAAGACCACGACAATCACCACATATCAATATACCAAACGACATAGATCTAATGTGGATGAGTAGCATGGAAATTTCGTAAAGTGTTATCTCAAAGTAACGGCAATTTCCAATTGATCCTACTTTATTCTTTAGTGAGATCATTCCAAAATCTTTATACACAATTAAAATTGTTTAATAAAGAACATAGTGAATTCAATCATAGACATATAAACCATCAACCTTATTCTGCATAAACATAATAAGCAATAGAATATCCATAAACAAAACATAGAACAAGAACACTCCTACTAAACCAAGGTATCATCACGAATAACCCATATGAGCAGTGTGCTCATGAAAGACCTTAGGTATCAATCCCTTGGTTAATGGATCAGCTAGCATAGAATTTGTTCCTATATGTTCTATAGAAATTTATCTATTTTGAACTCTTTCTTTCACAACTAGAAACTTAATGTCAATAAACTTTGACTTCGTTGAGCTTCTATTGTTGTTGGAATAAAAGACTGCAGAGTTGTTGTCACAGTAAATCTTTAGTGGTCTTTCGATTCGTCTACAACTCGTAATCCCGTAACAAAATTCTGAAGCCACAAACCGTGGTTGGATGCCTCATAACAAGCTACAAACTCCGCTGCCATAGTTGAAGAAGCTATAAGAGTCTGTTTTACAGACTTCCACGATATGGCTCCTCCAGCTAATATGTAGACATAACCTGATGTGGAGCGCTTGCTATCTTGACATCCCGCAAAATCAAAGTCAGAGTACCCAATGATCTCCAAATTCTCTGATCTCCGATAAGTGAGCACGTAGTCTTTTGTTTTCTTCAAATAACGCAACACGCGTTTGGTTGTTGTCCAATGTTGTAATCCCTGATTATTTAAGTATCTGCCCAATACTCCCACAATGAATGTTATATCGGGACGAGTACAGACTTGTGCATACATTAGACTCCCTATAACACATGCATAAGGAATCTTATGCATTTATTTTCTTTCAAGATAATTTTTGGGACATTGTTTGAGACTAAATTTGTCTCCTTTGGCTAGAGGTGTATCTCCTGGCTTACTATCTTTCATGCTGAATCTACTCAGAATTTTATCGATATAGGTCTTTTGTGACAATCCAAGAATACCTCGAGGGCGATCTCTAAGTATTTGAATCCCTAATACAAAAGATGCATTACCAAGATCTTTCATTTCGAAATTCTTCGTCAGAAATTTCTTGGTTTCATGCA
>Ga0123342_1004526_pt1 | contig 21112 bp, 11 predicted proteins | sample Turbeawhitnodule_FD_89960 | JGI IMG/M metagenome (GOLD analysis project Ga0123342, IMG submission 89960) | Root nodule microbial communities of legume samples collected from Mexico - Turtle bean Mexico white nodule | ecosystem: Host-associated > Plants > Roots > Nodule | place: Mexico: Nepantla...
ATTTTAATATTATACTAAAATTAATAAATTAGTAAATTTATTCATATCAATTTAAAATATTTTATAAATTAATAATTAATAATTAATTTTATAAAATTTAATTAGTCCAAAATTAGTATTTAAATTTAAATAATAGTGACTAAAAATTTAAGTATCTAATTATATGATGATTAGAAACTAAAAAATTAGTTTCTAATTTTATTATTTTTAGAGACCAAAAGTTAGTTTCTAAAATAGATTAAAAGTGACTAAAAAATGGTTTCCATTTACATTTTAGCAAGAGACTAAAAAAATGGTTTCTATAAAAAAACATTTTTTTTATTTTTACTTTTAGCTACCAAAAATATAGTATCTAATTATATTATAATTTTTATTAATAATAGATACCATTTTAGTGACCAATAATTTTTAGTTTATAAAATGGTATCTAAATTAGTTACTATAGAAATTTATTTTTTTTCTAAATTAGTTAACATTAAATCATTTTCTTGTAGTCAATAGATGTCAAAAACCTTGAAGAAAGCATGGAAGAAGAACTTGGAACTTCATGTGTCACGTCACTTGAAACATGCCACTTTTAGTTCATTTAGAGTTGCTCCTTTCCTTAGGCTTGGACATCCACTTCTGTGTCTTTTAATACCATATTGAAAGGGTTAAGTTTGCAAGGGAACTTTGATAAATGACAACTGAGTTGCCTTACTTAAACATTCTTCTTATCCTTTAAGATTATTAAAGAAGTATTTCCTATTTTTCTTTTCAAGAAATCTTCCTCGAAATAGAATCAAACTAAGTTTCTTTTGAAACTCAGTGAGTTTAATAATTTTCAATCTCTCCTTTGAGTTTTTGTTGCAAGATTAGAGAATAACTCCATCATTTAGTAATCAAAGCTCAGATCCGACATTTCATTATTAGTTTCAAAATTTCCTTAACTTCTCTCAAATTTTGTGGTGGTTCAATTACTAAATTCTTTTTTTTTTTCACCACTCAAATAATGTTTGTATTGGTGCAATGTTGATTCTTTAATTTTGTTGTTATTGATTTGTTGCATGAGGTTAGTATTCCATCATGTGTTCATCTATAAGATGAAAGTTTTACAAACAAATAATGTAAGATGTAAGTATTATGTCTGATAGATGCAACATCACATTGTAATCTTTTTGTTTTGTCTGATAAGTGAAGTCTTAATCAAATGATACACACAATTTTAAGTTAACACTATACTTCACAGAATTCTTTATATGATTATTTTGTGTTGCAGAGAATATTTTTTATCTTATGTCTACCAAGAAGATCTCTTAGAGCTCATGTTTACATCAAATATCTCTTGAAAGACGTGCTAAAGTTGTTCTACACCAACAATCATCCTAATATGTCTTATGTCAGCCTTGAAAAGGTTATTTGTCATCTAGTTTGAGTGAAAGCTCTCTAACCTAAATATGATAAGTCATGTCAACTACTGGGATATTGCTTGAAGAGGATATAAACATTTAATGTTTCATCGAGCACATTTAATGCATCTCTATGCATTTTCATAGACAGACACAAGCTTAAAGGTGAAAACATGAGTTTAGGTTTCTCAACGGACATAAAGGATTTGCAATAGTTACTTTCTTCAAAGCTCTATATAACGTAACCCCTCAAGTTGAAGGCAAGAAGTAAAGTGAACTAGAGCTTCCAAAATGATGTCAATCTTAATGCTTTGAAGCTTTCAATCTTTTTGTACCCTAAGCTTTGTAAGAACATTTCTTGTGTTCATTAGCAAACTAGAAGAGTGCATAACCATTGTATACATCAAAAGATGTTACCTCTCTTTCTAGTGAGTGAAACCTTGTGATATTTTCGATCACCTCTCTTTGTAAGCTTTTGTGTTTTTGGCCAAAATAACTACTACTCCAAAAAATACTCAAGTTGTTTAGCGAGGAGTGGTTGTTATTCAAAAAAAAAAATACTTAGGTTCTTTAGAGTGATTGCACTTTATTGTATCTTCGCGATCTTAGTTTGTTTAGTAAAACTTGATCAGTTAATCGATAATCGAACATAGTTTGTCATAAATGAACTAGTATAAAAACATACAACATAAATCCTTAAGTTCAGTTATATTACATTTTATTAAATTTGAACTAACAAAATAATTAAAGCTTTTATAACCTAAGTTTTTATTTTTTTTTTCAAATCACCTTTTAAGTTAAAACTTGCAAAATTATCAAAAACATTTAATACAGAATTCAACCTTACTTTCTTGTGTATTTGCACTATTTTCACAATTATTATTTTTATATATTAAATTATTTTATTATAATTAACTATTGAAACTTAATTTTTAAGTATTAATAATTTAAGTTACAAAATATTATATATCTACATCTAATGTAATATAAAAAAATAATTTTGGATTAATAATGACTTTACAAGGTGAACCATGGATTGGTCCATCCCCACTTTGCCATGCTGAGTAATCAAATATTTTAATGGTTGTTTGAATATGAAGCCTAAAATGCTTGTTTATATTAACTACTAAAATATAATTAACATTTATACCATTACAAAGAGTATATACTTTTAGCTGGTTTTTATGTTACTTTTAATTATATAGTTTTATTTTATTTAATTAAAATATTTTATGATTTAATATTGATATATAATAAAAAAAATTATTCACCCAAAACTAATTATCTAATATTTTTTTAATCTTTTATTACTTTTCAACTTAAAAATAGTCATATAACTTCTTCATTATCATTTAAAAAAAATTATTTATGTTTTATTTTTTTTAAAATTATAATATTTTGATATAATAGAAACCGAAAACACGCATTTTCCCTTGTATATATAACTAAGATTGTACTTTTATCATCTTTTAACTTACTATTTTTAAAAGAGCATATCTTATCATGGGTATTACTTACTCTTAATCGAATTGTAAATTCACTAGCCGCCAAATTTGAAATTTGCGTTTTATTTTTAAATATATTATGTGTATATCTTTTCTACATAATATGCCTAAGACATTCTTAAAATATCATATAATAATACAAATAAAAAATATGAAATTGAGAGGAACTACTAAATTATGTTGTTAACCATGAGGAAAAGAAACCACAAGTTTGTCAAATTACATTAGTGTTTGAAAAGAAACAAATTCAAAATAATTCTTTACATCATTACTTAGTCTTTAAATTTAACTATCCACTATTATTTTAGTCCTTAGAAATTTTGTTAATACGTGTTTAGACCAACACTTTGTTTTGAGAAAGATAGAAAAGAGAGAAGTTAGTATTGTGTGGGTCCAACCTCAAAAAAGCTCTTTATTAATGAGAATAGAGTCAAAAATTGGGAAACCTGATTAAAATTATAATTATAACTCTTTATATTTAATATATATATATATATATATATATATATATTTCCAGACACACACTATGAAGAAATATGTGATTTTAAGAAAAAAAGATCTCTCTACTTTTCTATACAGTGAAAACTCAACTTTTCTCCTTTGACATCCACCACGTTCATCAAGGCAATGCCAAGATGTTTGGTTCCGAATTAAACCACAAAGGACCCGCCGCATCAAGTGAGACTAGTGAGAGTAACTTGGCAACATTTCACTGTTACTTCGTACCATGAAGAATTTGATGCCATAGTTAATCAATTTGACCTTCCTGAAGAATGTCCTTAGCTATTTTTTTGGTAGGGCTTAAACATGATATTAAATGATGGTTAGGATGTTTCAGCCTACTACAGTGATGAACGCTTTTACTTTAGCTAAAACTCTATGAATCTGCTACCAAAGGGAGAAATACAGTTAACATTGACAACTTCAAAAGCAATTATAAACCCTTGATTTCTTCAAAACCTACAAGCTACTTTTGTGACGAACAGTTCACTTATGAGCATAGCTTGACTCACCAGATGGTCCAGTTACATATTGTGGAAGTAGAGAATGAAGATGAGGGATATAGAGACAATGCAATCAGAGGCATTAGTCAAAGAGTCTTTATCTGTGGGAAAATATGGAGAACCACACATTTCTATTAATGCCCTTGCTGGAATTACAGGTTTCAGAACAATGAGGATTACTGGTTCTTACAGAAAAGAAATCATTACACGTACTCCTTGATGGTGAAAGTACAAAGTTCATAAGACGTTAGGATGCAATAGAGAAGAACTGAATTCTTTACAAGTGACTGTAGCTGATGGTAACAAATTGAAGAATAAGGTCAATGAAAAAAAATTTAATCGGGTCCTGCAGAACAACACTTTCCAGACAGACGATGCTGATACCTTTGAGTTGTTTGTGACCTGGTCTTAGGAATTGAATGGCTAGTGACACTGGGAGACATTATTTGGAATTTTAACAATTTGTTAATGGAGTTTACTGTTGCTGGCAGAGACATGTTCTCAGAGATCTACCCAGAGCAGTATAAAACTGATTAGAAATCAGCAAATGGATAAAACAATTATAAATAGCCATGATACAAGTCTGTCAAGATGATGGACTCTTATTGCGTAATAACAACCCATGCCACTCACATCAACATCTGTGTTGATTTCAGAATTGCTGAATCAGTTTCAGGATATTTTTGAAGAACCTACTCAATTACCTCCCATGAAAGAAGGTTTTAATCATCAGATTCCTCAATTGCAACGTACTAATCCAGTAAATAAAAGACCTTATAGATATGTAGAAAATCAATAGGACATCACTGATAAAGTTGTTCAGGAGATACTGGATTCGGGTTTATACAGAACAGCTGCAGTTCTTCTGGTAGTCCTGTTGTGTTAGTTGGAAAAAAAGATGGCTCCTGGAGATTATGTGTTGATTATAGGGAGCTTAACAAGGGTACAGTTAAAGACAGGTTTCCAATTCCTTTAGTAGAGGACCTCATGGATGAGTTGAATGGTTCAGTTATTTTTTAAAAAATTGATTTGAGGGTAGGTTATCATCAAATGAGGATGGATCCTGCAGATATACACAAAACTGCATTCAAGACACACAGTGGTCACGATGAGTATTTGGTCATGCCATTTGGACTTATAAATGCCCCTAGTGGCCCAGCAACTTTTCAAAGTTTGATGAATATTGTTTTCAGTAAATTTCTCAGAAAAATTTTATTAGTTTTCTTTGATGATACATTGATTCAAGGCAAGAATGATGATATTTGTTACTTGGTCTTGAGGCTCACATAAAATGAGATAATACCGTCATGACAAATTTGAGAATTAAGAGAAATTTACCACCAAGAATCATGATCACTTTGAAAAAAGGAATGGTGGCAGAGCTCAGGATGGAGAAACTTGTAAATCCCATGAAGATTCAATTGAAGGAGAAAGCTCGAAAACAAGGAAGAATCTAAGGGGAGATCACTAATCTTTGAGGTCTTCAGATGTTGGTTCAATTGGAAAAGAGATTCACAATGTTTCCTTCAACTTTGTAGTTCATCTAGGCAGGCTTTAGTTTTGTTGGAACTACATGTAATCAGTTTAATTTATAATTTTTTAAATTTGGACTGAAGTACAATATGAAGCACAAACTCTAACAATGACAGAGGACATGACACTGACATTCCAACACTAGGAGACAACATATGCACCAGAAACAGAGAAAAAGGGAAGCTCAGATGAAGTGAAGGCAGTACCATAACCAAAGATCTAAATTTAGTTAAAATCATTATTTTATATTCACTTTTAAGAAGATGAAATTATATCTTTAAGACATTCTCATTTTCAAACAAACTTTATAAGTTTTAAATTTATTTCATCATGGAACCATTCTCACAAAAAAAAATGAGGCACCATTTTTAATATTTGTATTATATTTCAAATTGAATTGTCTAACAGTTTAACAATCTTAGTGTGTCTGTCTAGTGGGATATGTCTACTAAAATACTCCAGTCATATGGAAGCGTAAATTGAAGTATGAGTCGACAAATTTGTTTTCAACTAGACAAATAATAGGAGTATCAAGGGCACATTTTACAGGTCTCAGTGTTGAAAACGTCTACAACACCGTGAAACTTCAAATAAGGGGACCCCGTACTTCAAAAGTTATAGATTATCAGAATCAAAATCGGAAAAATGAATTATCGCTTTGAAACAAATTGCAACCTCCAACATACATACCCATTTTATGATCTTCTAGTCAGGAGGGGTTAACAAAACTCAAAATGGCAGTTTACATATAGTTTTTTTTGCACAATTTTTGTTCAGAAATAAAATCAAAAGAATAAGTTACGGTATTACAACAGTAGCAGCATATAGTCAAAACCTGATTCATCAAAAAAGGCTTATCTTATTTAGATTCTTTGAACACAACATGGCGCTTCACCTTTGGATCATACTTCTTCAGCTCAAGCTTTTCATTCTTCTTGCTTTTCTTTATGGCATAAAAGAATCCAGTTCCAGCCGTTGAAACAAGCCTAATAACCTTAGACTATGATGACAAGAAGAACAACAACAGCAACATTCATACTTTGTTATCCAGATCAACAAGCAAGCAGTTAATGAATAAACAAAATGTGAAAAGAAAAAGACACCTAATCTATGACAAATTCACTAGTAAGAAGTTCTTTATGGCATGGCAATGAATAAAGGGGAAAATAACGGTAAATAAAAGGACAAAACTTGTATCCATGACATCCAAAAATATCATATCATATAGGAGTCAAGTAAGTAAGGGTAGTTTATAACCAATATTTTTCTTTAAACCCACCAAAGGTACCTTTTTCAAATAAAATCGTGATAGAACCACAAGGTACCAGAGTGAGCAATACCATAGATCACCTGAACTTAACTGTTTCTGCAGACTTAAGTTGGAAAGTTAAGGACCTAAAGTGTAAAATAGCTTGGATGACCTGAACTTATCTCTATCTGCCAACTTAAGGGCCTGAGCCACTCTTGACCCTTAAATGTTGCTTGTAGTATTATAAATTACAAATACCAAACTTCAATTCTAATTGGAGAATCTTAGTAATGGGTTTAAACCTAACTCAACCTCATACAAGTCATTTTAAGGTAAGTTTTATACCTCAGTTACATATTATATATTATGATATGAATGGAATCTCCATAATAGAGCAACACAAGCAATCCTGTATCTAAGTTCTGTTCTAGAAAAAAAAAAGTGAGCTGTAGCAAATGCAGGAATGAATACCCAATTGATTCACAGGTAAAATTTGTAGAAATGGGAGCTAGCTAGGTGTACCTTTTTCTTGGAACCGGCCATGCAAACAACAGGAGAACGTGTTGGGCGGCAAAACATGTCCTTTGACAAGTAATCTACACGCAATGAAGCATCCCCACCAATTCAGTTTGGTGTTAAATTAACGAAAAAAGGGTTTATGAGTTTACATTACCTCTGGAGAAAAGACCATTGGTGGAGAAAGAGTTGAAAGGCCTGAAATTTGAGGAAAGAAGAGTGGAAGAAGAAGGAGAGTGATTGAAATTGAAGAATGAATTTCCTTTACCACAAGAAACAGTGAGCCCTGAAAAAACATGGGTTGTTGCACTCGCCATTTCTCTTCTTCTTTCTCTCCCTACACAGGATAAGATAAGGTTAAGCCACTACAACCTTTGCCTGCGTCTATTTAAGAGTCTCTACTCTGTATTTCTCATATTTCTCTCTAAATTTCCTAATTCTGTATTTTTAGAATGCATCAAAAATTAATTATATATTTCATAATTCAATTAAACAATACATTGGTAATTCTTTTTTTAATTTTTAACAACAAAATTTGATGAAATAAAAATAATATTAATTACTTAATTACGCAAAATGTTAATAATTATTTTATTATAAAGTGGTCACGGAAAATACATACGTTAAGGTAGTAATAAAATAGTACATTAGATTAAAATTGCTTTTTAAATAAAAAATTCTGATAACCAACCTTATTTAAAATATATAGGAATTTTTTTCATAAAAGATTATGACAAATTCTTCCTCCATCATCTCCATATATTTTCCATGTAACTTCATCAAAAAGTAAGTTTTAATCTTTTTAAAAAATTTAAACCAACTTTTGTTTGAAAGAGTAATTTTATTAATTATTTCAACGTGTGTAAGAGAAGATTCAACGTTTTTGGATGCAAATATAATTTTTTATTTATTTTACACTCCCTTTTTACATATTGTTGATTTTATTTTCTAGATTTCGTAAAACTTATAAGTGTTTACCATAGTTATTACAAACAACCATTATAACTTGAATATAAAGAAAAATACATCGAATTTAAAAAATATGAAGATGGAGTAAAGAAGGTACGAATGAGAATGAGAGATTTTCACATCCCAACAGTTTGATACTCTAAAAAGTTCATTAATCATTTGTCCTAAAACAGAATGATATTATTAAAAATAAATAAAAATCCATAATATAATTATAAAAATCTAAATTAAAAAGCTTAAAGTGTACAAGTTTTCAAACCAAACAAAATCCTTTTTTTATATTCAATTCTTAAGTTTGTTAGTTTGTCACCAAACTTAAGTTTATATTCAAAATCCCAAGAACCATGACATGAGATGTTTTTTTGAAGACATCAACTATGAGTTAGGAATCAAATGAGACCACCCTTTTACCAGGAATAACTCAATCGTGAACCTGACCCCATGTCACTTTTCTTGATTAACTTTTAGTAGAGATTAGTTTATTCTCTTATTGATTTTTTATTTACAAAATATCAAATGTAATATTCAATTTATTCAGACGTCTTAAAATAAGATGCAGAGAATTTGAAAAGACATAAAATGAGGGATATGAAGTGGCCCAACAGGGTAATAGTTTTATAAATAAATAAAAAACTCTAAAAGCTAGAAATTAAGACGTAAATCACCAGAAGAAAGACACTAACATTTATAGATATGTAGGCTAACTTATGATCACAACCTCGTAATTAATCACTAAAAACCTCTCTTCATCTCTAAAACACATAAATTCTAACACCATGCTGATGGGTCCTCTTGCTATGGTAATCATCAGCTCCAAAACACACGAACAAAATGGCATAAGCATGATGATGATGATTATTACTATTATTGTTGCTACATTATCATCAATTCACCAGTCTGCAATTCCTTCTGATCTCCCCATTGGTCCCAGTGAGAGGACTAATGTTGCCCATCTTCACCATGGCAGCAGCAAAGTCCCTGAAAAAGGCAGCATTATTGCCACTATAGGTCCTGACAAGGGCATCTTGAGAGCCTCCATTGAAAAGCACTTGGTCAGAGTGGAGAAGGCCACGTTGGTTGACAAGGTCAGTGTAGTAATTGTTGTCAAAACGGGTTGGGGTGAGGGTGTCAAGAGGGGCCAGGTTTAAGTTCCCTCCAGAGTTAGGACAATTGGCCCTTCTTGTGGTGGCAAAGTTTGGATCAATATTGGTTTCATTGTATATGCGAGCTCTGAAGAATTGGCACTGGGATTGGCCTATTGTGTGAGCCCCTGAGAGCACGGTTAGGTCTCTTGCTGTTAGACCTTTGGCTGCAAACATGGATATGAGGGTGGAGAGATCCGAGGATGGTGAAGGGATTTGGCTGTTGGCTGCACTCAGGCTTGCTGTTCTTGCATCTCTTCTTCCTAGAGGCACTGTCCATGAGGGTCCTCCTAGCTGCAAACAATCATGGATTTTACATTAGTGGAAAGAACACATTTTTATTCCACTATACTAATGATTCTTTCATATTTTGTTGAGTTTCACTACTAATCTAGTATTTTCTTTTCTGATTCTGTGTTGCTGCTCTTTTAAATCAATAGTTGGACACACTAAAAAGAAAAAAGGATTATAGAACACTTGATTTTAACAGAATTTCTTCACAAAGAGATAAGGTAGGCATGGGACATGAACCTTTTGATTTTTGTTTTATGTAATGATTTTGTTTGGTGTGTGAAGTTTTGCATGATATTCGATATGCCCCACTACTGCATGATGATGGATTAAGCTGGAAAAGTGAAACCGAAAGTGGGGGACACATATGGTTTGAAAACAGGCTCAAATGGAAATAAAGAAAGAAACCAACATCAAGTTAATTACTATTTGACTTGTGTGAGAATGACTTCACATTAGAATTTCAGTGAGATCAGCATGCACACAATCTCACTAGGAGAAGGAAAAAGCCTGCATAATTTATACTTTTTATATCCATATATATTTTACTCTTTTTTTTCTGTTAACTAGTAATTTTGTTTGCAGGGTTTAGTAATTATATATATAAATTACGGAGAATTGGACTCACCAGCACTATTCCATCTCTTGTGGCAAGTGCTAGAATATCAGCACAAGACACAGTGGCATTGCAAGCAGCTTCAACGTTGGTTTTAATGGTGTCAATAACTTCGAAGCCCCTGGCTGAATTTCTGTTAGGTCCTGCATTTTTCTCTCCAGTGAATGTTGCAGTGTCGTCCAAAAGAATTGATCCATCACAGCCCTGCAAACAGAGTTTTGAGCCAACTTAAAAAAACTTACATAACTTGAACCTATCACACTTTTTTGGCAGGATCATGTCCTAGTTCATAGCAACATTACAAAATAATCCAATGAAACTCGTTTTTGAATGCAACCAAAAAAGGTAAAAAAGTTAAAGAAAAAAGATAAAATGTGTGCTAAGAGGAGGGTTTACATTGACAAAGCAATCATGAAAGAACAAGCGAAGAATAGAGGCACCAAGCCTAGGTTCTCTGGCAATGGCTTGTCTGGTTGCAGTGCGCACTATGGTTAGAAGGGTGGGGCAAGTTTGAGCATAAAAGGTGGGAGAAAGTTGTGCATTGGAAGAAAAGGCTAAGAGAGAAAGAATAGAAAGTAGAAGAAAGAAAGGGTTGTTAAGGGAAGACATGTCTGTAGCAATAGCAAGTTTGAGTTGTGATGAGTTGTGAAGATGGTTTTAGAAGAAGTGAGCATGCATGATATTTATATGCAAAGTGTTATGCATGCAGACGGAGAGAGGGAGAGAGTGAGAAAGTAGAAAAATGAAAACTTTATCTTCAGATGTGTTTGCTTCAATTTTCAAACTTGTCTGCTCCTACTTTAGTTAGACGCGCTTTGCTTTTCTTTTAGGAAAGATGAATGGAAGAAAATTTGTAAAATGAAGACAAAACATATAAAGAGTGGTTGACTTCAAAAACCAATACTACTGCTAACATGTTTAAGCAGTATGAAACTATGGAGTTTTGAACTATTCTGTTATCACTATGATACAACTTTAGATATTACTCTGTGAGTTTAAGGAATTGCAATAATATGTATTTTAACTAAAATTTCAAGTTTGAGTTAAAAATATACTTCCTTTTTCCTTCACAAAAATGCATTAGCTTTTATAAGCATGGTATTTTCAAGAAGATAAAAGATCTAACAATATTTTGCTAAATTGAAGCATATTTAAGAAAAAAAATATCCTTTCAAATGAAGTTGTTTTAGTTGACTCAAATATTTTGACTTAATGTAATATTACATATTAAAAATGAAAAAATTAACTTTATATATGTATATATATTTATCAGCAAGAACTTATATATGATAAAAACTTTAATTAATTGTACATTTTAATGTAGAGTTATGCAATAAGAAAATTATATAGTACAATAATTAGTGTAATTTATTACTATGTGATATAGTTATTTCTTTTATGTAAAAATAACTCTTGGTTTTATCTATTGATAAAAAAAATTAAATGTTAAAAAAAGTACTTGAATAATATTATCGAGTAAACAAATACTTTAATTCTTGAAATTAAAATCCGCTATCATATTAAGTCTAAAAAACAAACTATTGAGCCCGGATTTTTTAGTCTAAATATATCTTACTTTTATTAAGAGTTATTTTCCTTATTAACAAATTATAAAAAAAATATCAAATATATATTTGAAATGCCATATAAGTACTTAGTTATATGTTGTTATTTTAATTTTAATATAAATATTTAAGTTATACATTTAAAAAAAAATATTGATGAGAGTATTGATTTATCAACTTTTTAATATATTTTTATTTTATAACTAATATGATGACACCAAAATGATTGATTCATCAAATTATGTCATTTCTCCTTTTTGGCTAAACCTTTTTTGTCATAGATTATTTATTTATCTTTTATAAAGGAAATCCATGATTGTTGTTACTTTACACATCACCTATTCATAGCTTTTCTTAATAGCTTCTCTTATGATTAGATGAAGCTTATTCTGTGTGGTGTAGTTACACGATAAAAAAAAATTAAAATGTTTTATATTTTATATTATACATTTACGAACAAATAATAAAAAATATATATTATTTTTAATTTACAAATTTAATTTAAAAATTAACAAACCCTCATGAATAATTTTAGTTGCAAAAGTAGAAGTTGTTTTCCCATTAAAAAATGCTGACTTTTAATCATTACCGCGTTGTTTTTTGGATAACCCATGTGCTGTTCACAGTTTGACTACCTTTTACTTTGTCTAATGTCTGTGCAAGTTTTTGTTTTTTTTTTAGTTTGAGATTTTATTAGAATTTATATATGCTTAAGTGGTGTAAAAGGAATCTCTGGAGTAAGGTATGTCTGCTCTAACTTTGGATATTCATGATATTGGATAATAATCACAAAGTACATGTTTAATTGATTAATTAATTAAGTTTTAAGAGGTTTTATTGAGTTTCTATTTTTTTTTTACCAAGGACACAATATATTTTATATTTTTATTTAATTATTTGTTTATTTTCATCAATAGAATTACGATAATATCTTTGTCTTTTAACTCGCTAGTCAACTTATTTATTCACTCTTTCATCTCTTTTAATTTGTTGTTAATTCACTCACTTAAAAAAGATTAGAGTAAAAAGACATAAATTAATCGATAAATTAGAGATAATAATACATAAGACAGTCATTGACACAAAAATCAAACAAAAGAGTACTTAAAATATTTTCAGTACTATTGTGATAAAAATTGTTTTGAAACTAAATTAAACCTTGATAATTTTCATATTGAATTTTTTTAAACTCTTTTATAGAAATAAAACTTAAGATAATCATGGTAATTCGGTTCATAAACTTAATTTTAAGAAACCCTAAGTTTACAAACTTTAATCTAAACATGTTCCAAAAGAAATTTGGTTTAATTACTCAACTAGCTATTACACTAATCTTACCTTTTTTTATCTTTTTATATTTAAGATTTTAAATTTGTTTTTAATTATATTACATACCACTTTGATTTGTTTTAATCACTACCACCTAAACTCTTAGGGATTAAAACATATTAAAAATAACATATATAAGAAATGAAAGGTGTAACTTTAAAGTATACTGCAACACTAAATTTGTTTAATTATAAAGACTAAAGTAGTAGTTTTAAAAAATCATCTCAAAACTAACAAAAACAAAATTTTGTTAATGAACACTTAAAGGCATTCATTTAAACTATTTAACGTACATTTATTTTTAATAGTTTAAAAACAAGTATTAAGTAATTTTTAGCATTTTAACGTAATAAACTTTATATATTTTTATTTTTATTTTCTGTTATTTCTTTGACCATATCATCATCACTCGTTTTCATTTAGTCTAAATAGATTGACTAAGTAGTAGAAAGTGTAGAGTGTGTGAGAAGTTTGTTCCCAGATCTGGTAATCCAAAGTGAATGGATTGAATTGGTTTAGTCAGACAAAGTTATCTTAAACAGTTTCCTTAAAACTTTAAGTTTTGAAAAAACATTTCATCACCATTTCCTTACCATACTTAGTTGATATAGCGAAAAAAATAAAATCCGAAAAATATTTTTTTTTTCAATATTAATATACTAAGCAAATTACAGCTTCAAAATTGATGTACGTGTTTTATAAATTGTGTGATTTTTTATATAAAATAATAATATCTGCATATTTGGATAAACTTATCCAATGAGAGAAAAATAAGAATTCTTTTTTTAAATTTTTTTGAATTTATCTCTATAATGGTAAGCTAATTTTAAATTTTGAAGATTTATTATTATTATTTATTTGTCTCTTCTACAAGTATTTGTGGAGAAAATTTTCATATCTGGATCATTTATCTCACCAAAACATATTTATATAAATAAAATATGTCCTTTTATAGGTAAGTAAAAATTAAACTCTGATTAACATGTTTGAATTGAAGAATTCAATTATATATGAAGTGTGTAGAGACTTTGTTGATAAAAGGATAATAGATTTGAGAAAGATTGGTAAGAGTTGATAAAAGCAATATTTAGCAGTTGGAGAAGGATATGTGACGGTGGTGGCTCCCATGCATGAAAGAAATGATATAATCAAATACAAAATTAATGCCTTTGAAAACTTGGTTTTGATGACAAAAAGGGAAAGGTATATTATACAGTACACACACAAATCTTAGCAAAGCTTTGCTCTCTTAGATATTTATTATTTAACAAAAATTTCCCATTTATATGAATTACAGTTTTCCACTAATAATATGGATGCAGCATGCAAAGTATTTGAGTCAGCTCTTTGAAAATAAGTTTTTGTCTTTTTTTATTATTGAACACAAGAAAATAGTCTTTTAAGTTGATAAAATTTGTATGGCTATGAAAATAAACTCAATGATTGAGATTTGATAAAGCAACAGTTGAGATTAGAAAGATGCATCATTGACTTAGATTAGCAATTGGGTTAAACATTTAAGATTCTCATCACATTTTCATGAAACTTTATTATCATATCTATGCTTAGTAGTTGGAAGGTATAAAAGTCTCTTCCGCGTTTTATTCTGTGGAACCTGTAATATAATAGGCACGTTGACCATCATCATGAAACACAGAAAAATATGCGCTGACAAAAACTTGGAGGCAAATCATCTAATGTCAATGTGAAATCATATGCCTAAATGGAATAAGGTGGCGTTAATGAATTGCCTTCTTTTTGCTATTTTTTCTTTTCTCCCGTTTGCCTTCCCTTGCCTTCAGCAATACAATCACTAAATTTTTCTTAATTTTTGTGGAAACTAAATGTACCGGACAGGAGCTCAGTCCTCAGTCTTGACCAGTTACTACTCGGTTCTCAGGTAGGGTAGAGGTCAGCTCGACCATAGACCTGGAGTCAAGGTAGCGATGTTGGACCTATTTCGTTAATGGACATAATTTTCTAATAATGTGCTATGATTTAAATTCAAGTTGCATGTGTTTAAAGATAAAATATAAAGTGATATTTTATCTATTGTAATTCTGAAGATAAAAGATAAAGAAATATTTTATCTGTTGCACATACATGTTTGCTGCATGTATTGATAGATGTTGCTAACCCTAAAAAGATAGGGAGGTGTATGTATAACAGAATGTGACTTGCAGTTTAGCACCTAAAGGTCATTGGTGCACGTAGTAGGCGATGTTCGGTTAGAGATATAAGATAATGTACTTATTTTCAGTTAATATTTGTTTATCTCAAGTGCAATTGTTGCATGTACGGTTGTAGAAAGGGGCTGAAACCCTAGGTGAAGGTACGCTATTTTTAGACGTTTTTACATACTACACTGAGAATTATTGTTGTTTTTGTGAGTCCTTACTGACTTAAGTGTCAGAGTGCAAACAGCCGTAAGGACACCCTCTGTCTCTACAGATAAAAGCATTCAACAACCGTGCATATTCCAAAGGAGACAGACGGAGCTTGAACCGCCAGAGTCAATCGGCAGCCAAGTCACCGGCAAAAACACTAAACAAACGTTTAAAAAATCAACTGCACTCACCACTTCAAAATATAACCACATTTTACTTTTTTAACACATCAACACTAAAATGTCCGTTGTCATATAAAATCAGTTTGCAGATGATCAGTAGTAAACTTAGTTTAAAGAGAAGCAATAAACCATTAAATCCAGATATCAAAGGGTTAGCCGGTAATGCTTTAAATGAATTAATTTAGTAGGCCATGATTTTCGGCGGTGAAATGAGGAAAATGGAACACAGCCAGAAAATTCAACAACCTCGCACAATGTCAAAATTTTCGCTTATTGTCTCATACTTCACTAAACAGCTTACAAAATCAATGGTAATGAACAAAAACACTACGACATATGTTCATCTAAACTTGGATTCACGTTGAATGCCCATATTTGATGTATCCACATGATTCATACCACATGCGTTTTCTTGTAGTTATCTGCAGCTTTGGACAATGATTGTATTGATACAGGTAATCCTGGGCCCATCTGCATAAATAGGATAGCACAAAATAATTTGAACGCTACAAGAATGAGTCAAAATTCATAAATAATCACTGCAACGGAGGATACTAGCAAATTTACATCTTCATTGCTCCCATTTTACATAACTCCCTCCTCCCTTGTTTCACTTACCCTTTCATTGCTCCTGCTTCACTGCCCAAGTTGATTCTCCTACCTTAATCACTAATGATCACTTCTATCTCCCCACATAACTAGTGCAATCATGAAATTTCACGATCTGTATGCGAGGGGAATATACCTTTTAGCATTTAAAAAGATTATAATATCTAATTGAGCACGTGTTTGATATCACAAAGATAAGGAACTCCCTCTTATCTTTCACCCCACTCCCTTTTTAACATTTTCATTATTGATTCTCAGGTCTCACCATACTACTTAAATTCAAGTTCAGCACCATGAATAAGATAAGATCTAATCTAATCATCATGTTATATCCAGTTCAAATTTTCACCCAATTCTTTTAATTTCAAAGGTAATATGATTGAATTGCTGCTCTAAATCGATTGAACTTCCTCAGGTCAACCTTACAACATATAAAAACGTGGAAATTTTCACTACTATGTCTCCCTTAATTCTATACCATGTTTTACTGACCGTCTATCAGAGGCTAAATCAGAGCAACTACATGCATCCTAAATACATTGTAGTCAACAATGAGAGACTCATAACTGACTTGTTAGAAACAGCGTGCAAATCAAAATCCTTGATGTTATATCTTGCATAAAACAATAACCAAGCCTCTTTTCCCACTAGGTGGAGACGGTTTGCAAACTGAACACTAAAACCATTGCCAATATTAGTTCACTTTCTGCTTTCAGAAGGAAATAGGGGAGGATGAATTATATGTACACACCCAATGTTTCCTTGAGTATCATTAATGTAAAATGCAAGAATGAAATGTAGCTTTCAATCTAAAATACACAAAAAAGAAAGAAACAATAATGAGATGCAAGAGCTTACCGTGCTGCTTATATGGACAGACAACACATACCCAGCATATTTGGAAGCTGAATAACAAAGAGAACTATAAGATAATGGAAGTAACCTTAGCAAATAAAATGTGATCATGTGTTATACCAACTTAAAGTGCTATGGAATTTGTTGTAAATAGGTTTAGGGGGAGGGGAGATAGATTATCAGTTGTGATCTGACAACATAATTTCTTTTTCAAAAATAGAGAGAAGGAAAGCATAAGGAGGTTTGTGCTACTTACTCTTCTTTAAGCCAGCAGGCTTCGCAAGCAATACAGCATTCATAAATGCAATAATATTCTCCCGTAAAGCATCTTCTTTGTAGCTTACCTGTGGATATTATTGGAAGCACAAAACACCTCATACAACACACCTATTGCATGTAACGGAGTCTATAAGGAGTTGGAAGAGAACAATATCGTACCTTTCCAAGTCCCACATGCAAAATTGATTTACTTTCCATTTTAAACTCCACACGACCCTGTCTTAACTCTTTCAACTGCCCTGCAATATCACTGGTGAGAGTACCTAGCTGTAGATCATATAAAAACAACCAAACAAGAGTTACATACAACCCACATGATCCCGAACTTAAAAAGAACGCCAAAAGATGTTGATAAACTAACCTTCTTATCAGGCATCAGTCTGCGCTTTCTAAGGTATTGTGCTATCTGCATAGTTCATACAAGCTTTAGAAGAAAAAAACTATTAATTCAGATGATGTCACCGTATAAGACCACTTAAATGAAAGAAAAAAACCTTTCCAAGATGAGGTGCCATTCCAGGAGACGAGAAGCATTTGTCAACTTTGAGCTTATTTTTACCACCTATAAGTATATATAAGCTATTATTAGATGTGGATACAGTTTAGAAATTTTATATTCTTGGCATGAAAAGGAAAAATAATAGTTGCTAAGGCCCCAAGGACGTGTATAGAATACTCCATTCCATACACAGTTGAGTTACTGTCAAAGTGTCTGTTAAGTACATGACAAACAAAATTAATGTTACAAGTTTGCCTAAATTAAAACATTAGGTTTAGGTGTGCGCACAGATAGAACAAAGGAGAAAAATAACTGCAGATAAGCAAGCATATACTAGGAATGTGCACGTACAGAAGGTGATGAATATACAGCTAAAAAAACAAGGAAAGAAAGAATGGAACCAACAAGGCAAGGGACAATATGCACCACACATTTGCTTTTCACAAATATAGTATGGGAAAAATCTATCAACATGATGTACAAAATTACTTGTAGAAAGAGATCAGTTCATTACTAGCAATCTCCTCAATAAGCTCTCTACCACCAACTATATCAGCTCCTGCAGCTTTAGCTTCCTCTGCCTCAGCCCCTTCTGCAAAAACAGCCACACTGACGGCCTGGAAGGTTTTGAGAATTAGACGACAAACCTACCATTATATCAATTGCTTAACATTCATATGTTACCTTGGGAGCACCATGAGGCAGAATCACAGTACCACGAACTGCCTGCCAGAGTTGAAATCATTATCTTCTAAAGCAAAGGATTGAAGAAACAGCATATATAGTTTTATCCAGAAAAAAGGGACAAAATAACAGTGATTTGGGATGTATAAGCACAAAAAAAGTGTTCTGCAGAATATTTTGAATAGTCTTTGAAGAAATTTTCTAAGATAACTCACCCAACATAATAATATAATAATTTCACAGCATATGATGCTTAGGGAACATGAAAAGGCTATGTTTTTAAAGATATTACTTCCTCCAGTCCTTTATACTAGAAACAAAATGGGAACACTTTTTTGTCCTAATTATAAGAAACATGGACCCCCTTCAAATGTATTAATTGCTAATTTCTTATCATACCCTAAATTTATTGTGGGTGTATTTTAGCTTATTAACTATATTAGTTACACACATTCCTTTCTTTTGGTGCTACTTACAAGAATCATCAACAAACCTTCAAATGTATTAATTGTTAATATCCTTTTGTAGCCTTAATTTATTGTGAAATTGGTCAATGAAACATCCAGTCATTCTCCAAGCAAGTGGATGCATTCATTAATACAAGTCACACTCATTGGTAAAAAAAATATTTCTTGAAGTACGTACAGTGCCATTAAATATAACCACTATTTAAACCAAATAGTCTTATAGTTATTTCTGAATAAAATTCAAATTTATGATATTATTAATTAACTAACTTAATTACTTTTATCAAACAAAAGGACCCATTATTATAACCATTCATTCAAAGCATATATAAATATGTAGGATTGGTAACTTGAAGTCCTTGTAAACAAAGGCAAGTCTTGTAGCAAATGAGAGCTATATTGATCCAAGAATATCATCTTGTTTAGCAAGCAGAAATTACTGGACATTAATCATCAAAGTTTAAAAAGCATAAACCTCCAAGTATTTACTTATGCAATTTGTTGAACATGACAAACCCATGGAGCCTCAGGTCTACATGTCAAATTCAAAATTTATATGTTCAAAGAATCACTCAAGAAAACAAACAAATTCAATACAGGGAATAGGGGGGAAACTATGCATACCAGTTCTGTTCGCTTTGAATCAACACCCAATCTTATATGTGCTTCAACAGTTTCATCAAACTTTGCCTTGGCATTGGCCTGAACAGTATGTAATTATATTAAATGACAGAAACTGATGGAATATTCAAGGTAAATTGTGAAGATCATCAAAAAGGCCGTGCCAATCGAATCAATGACCCCAAAGGTTGGGTGTAGGCAATTTAGCTATACTAACAATTCATTAGTGTAGCATCAAGGTTATTAAACTCAAGAACTAGCATAAATTTGGTAAAGATTTCATAGACCGGACTCCTAAACTCAAGAGGCAAATAAAATATTCAGAACATTTACACATTACATGATACTTTAACACAACAACAATTCAACATTTCAACCCAGAATAAAGCAAAGTAACAAACCACAATTAGAAAGTGTTATAGTACATTATTATTAAATAAGATTAAACTATATAATGATCAAATCATTCAAATTTTAAAAACATAATCTGTTGGAGATTCCACATCAAATAGAAATAAAGTCAATTTACAGTATATAGGTGGGACAAGCCTCACCTTACAAGTTAGTTTTGTGAGGATGACTTAGGCTTAAACTCACTTCCTAATATGATATCAGAATCTATCCTAGCAAGGATGAGTTAGGCTTCTCATATAGACTAAAGATAAAGCTAATTTACAATATATAAGTGGGACAAACCTCACCTTATAAACTGATTTTGTCAGAATGAGTTAGGCTTAAACTGACTTCCTAATAGGGTCAATTGGAGCCAACAATTACATTTGATTTTATACTCACTAACTCGGTTCTTGACTTGAGAGTTTTCACGAAATTAAAGAACTTAGCCAAGTTTGTTTATAAAAGAGTTTGACAAAAAGATAACTCATTTTCTCTCCCTAACAGTAAACTCGTAAAAGTTTACATGTTAACTAGAGAGTTTGGCAACATTGCTTAGTACTATTTATTATTAAGAAAATGCTACAGATTGGTGACAGGGTATGTGCCAATATAGTTATAATAATTCACAAATAATAGATATCAGAAATTAAAAACTCGACAGGGGGATGGTGCTATACAGAATACATCTATAACAGATACCTTTATACTGCACATACAGAATCAAACAAAAAAAAAAAACAGTTGCTATTACTAAAATCTTGTAACAATTTTATACTTTCCAAATTGGTCTCCCTAACAAAGAAAAAAATTAGCATTAGTGAACAACACAGTTTTTTATCTATGTATTAAAAATTTGCAGCAGTAGCTTTTAGAAATTTATTGCAATATGTACTCGTTTTTTTGCTCCAGGACAGCTCACATACCTGATTACAAACCTGTAAAATGCAGTTTCAGTCTCCTAAAATGTTTAATCTAAGCGTAGATTACTGTATGACAAGGTGCCACACTTACAGACAGCAAAAATGA
>Ga0123342_1004527_pt1 | contig 21109 bp, 8 predicted proteins | sample Turbeawhitnodule_FD_89960 | JGI IMG/M metagenome (GOLD analysis project Ga0123342, IMG submission 89960) | Root nodule microbial communities of legume samples collected from Mexico - Turtle bean Mexico white nodule | ecosystem: Host-associated > Plants > Roots > Nodule | place: Mexico: Nepantla...
AACAAACAATCGATTGTTTCTTCGAATCAATCGGTTGTTTTGTTACTTAACAAAATCCACCATTCAAAAACAGTTTTCAAACTTTCTCAAAACACCTAAGTGTAAACAATCGGTTGTTTCAACAAAACAATCGGTTGTTTCAACTTAGTTTGTAAAACATTTTGCTTTGTTAAAATTGAGATGCTAATTGCTTTGAGATTTAACCTAAGTGTTGATTACAACATTAAACTACTCCAGAACAAGGCTAAAACCAGCACAACAACATCAAGCAAAGCAGAGGCTTCATCATCCTTCAAAGGATTTGTATTCTTCAAAACATTGAACTCCACTTGGTTCAACAACTATTTCACAAACAATAATCGATGGAGTAATTAGGAGTGTCTAGTAGAAGCATAGAGAATACTCGTATAATAAAAAATGATTTGGTAAAGAATACTCGTTTAGTCAGGAGTGACTTGCTAAAGAATACTCTTTAGCCAGTAGGAATGACTTGGTAAAAAATACTTAATCAAGCCATGAGTGGTTTGAGAAATAATACTCTTTAACTAGGTCAACGCCAACTAGGAGTGCTCTGATCTGAAAGAAAACTCATTGAGTTAGGAGTGACTTAAGAAATAATACTTTATCAAGTTAAGAGTAGCTTGTGGGAAAAAAAATACTCAAGAAGCTAATCATAAGATTATTAGGTCAAATAATACTCAATGAATTAGTTAGAAATAACTATGAACCTAAAAAATACTCAAAGTGTACTTTGCAACATTAATCTGCTAATTAAATTTTATTTATTAACTCAAAATTAATGTAGTTTCTTACAACAAACGAACCAATAACCAATATATATTGCTTTATATATTTCATATCTACTAGAGGTTATTCTCCTATACACTAACCTAGTTTTAACAACATCCTACTCAAATTTTTAATGGAAGTTTCTTATTTTATCTTTTGTAATCTTTGGGACACAAGAACTATAGTCTATTTACTTCATAAATAAATAAAACTATCATATGAAGATTACATATTATACAATATTTACAATTTTTAAAAAAATTTAATTAAAACATAATTCAACCACTCTTTCTTCTATTTTTCTTCTTCTTTTCTTCCTACTTTATGTGGTAGTAATATTACTGTCCAACTATTATAATATTCTTACATAACTAATTATATGATCACATTTTCAAAAAGAATTCAAAAAATAATCTTACTATGAATAAACATAACTCCAAAATGCTTTTACCAAACACAATTTTATGATCTAAAACAATACTATATTTTTATTAATATGTGTTTACTCTCATCATCCAGTGTTTAATTTAAATTATCAGTAAGGTTCTATATGTTGACTTGAGTGTAATCTTAATTCCAAAATTCCTATGCTTTTTAAACATTCTCAAACTCTAAACGAACTCTTGGCATCTAATCAACATTTTTTATTGCCATTTTTACTACTCTAATTAAAAAAAAAAACTGGGTATGATCATATTAAGAAGCACTAAAGTTGGATTTTTTTTTTAAAATCCAAAATTTTATAATATCTTAATATAAAACCTTTAAATAATAAATTTGTATATTATTTTTACCTATGTATATTCATTTAATAATTTTGATAGGAAGGAAAGTTATTTAGGTGTAATGAAAAATTAAAAAAAAAAAGTGAGAGGCATAAGCGTTATGGTGAGTGTTCTTAGTCTCTAGTCTCTAAGAACAAAATGAGTCTTCATTCATTGTTGTGTGCCATGAACGTACCTTCTTCAACCTTCACAACATTCCCTGAGCCATGCCTTCTTCCCCCAAGTCCTACGCCCTCCCCTACGCGCGCTACCCCTCGCCCTTCGCCACGCGCAGATCCACCCTCTCTCTTCTCCTCCTCTCCGCCCTCCTCATCCTCTTCCTCTTCGCCGTCGTCTCCTTAATCGCCCAGATTCGCCACAACCGCTGCATCAACGTGCACCCCCGATCGGTGCGCGTCGTCTGGGAACACGCCGCCAATGCCAATGCCAACGCCGCTGTCGGTGTCGGCGATGGCGAGAGGCACAAGGTCATGGGCTTTGTGGGCATTCAAACGGGGTTTGGATCCGCTGGGAGAAGAGAGGCGTTGAGGAAGACGTGGTTTCCCTCTGATCACCAAGGCCTTCAACGGTATTTGTTCGCTTTATCTCTTCTAACTCCTCTCCAATTGTGTATTTTAGCTTAAATGCAGTTTTTGTCCTCAAGCTTTGCTTTTTAACTCTGCCAAATAGTGCCGTTTCGTCCCTTTAGTCCACCTCATCAATCATATAAGGCTTTTTGTGTTGTGGTTGTTGTGGTTGTAGTTGTTCACAGTTTTGGTGTTCTTTTGCATTTATGCAAATTTTGTTAGTATATGTTTAATTGAGCGATTTCAGTGTTAGAATGTTTTCATTGATTAAAATTGGTTGCCTCCATTTGTCTCATATCTTGACAGTCATGAAATTAGCAAACAATTACATCTAGTTCATCTTTCCCAGGATGAGTGTCGTTTTTTTTGGTCCATGGATATGATTCACCAGTATCCCAGGGTTTTGGCTATGACTAAACTCGACCGAAAGACAAGTAAAGTCTGACAAAGAGTTGTTTGTTTCTACTAAGGTCGAACTTGGGAAGTCTGTGGTTTTAGTCTAGAAAAAAAAGTCAAATGAACTTATGTTCTTAGTTTTCATTTATTTTATTCTTAATTTGCTCCCAAGTATTGAAGAGAATGTTTTGCTTTTGCAACGAATAAAAGGAATGTCTTTATTGAGAAGAATGACATTAGTATAATAAAATTGTTTGAATAAGTAACATTTATTGTTGTTATTAATAATGTATGAAAAGACTATCATTTTTGGATTGAGGGATTGCTGCTATTAACTGATGATGTAGAGACAACACTTGACGCATCTTAGAGATTATGGGAGTTTTTTCACCTCCCTTGTCCACATTGTAGTCATCCATGGTTTGAATAGTTTTATTGAGAAAAGAAAGATTTTTAACTTGTATCAGTCTGTTAATTAAGTACGATGTGGTTGATGATAGCAAATTTTGTTACAAAATCACTCAATTAGAAGTACGGGGACCAAAATTGTACAAATAAACATATGGAGGATCAAAATTGCATTTAAGTATTTTATTTTTAGTCATAGGGTTTTGAGAGGAGTGAATGGTTTTGTCTGTGGTTTGTTTTGTTTTTCTTTAAGTTTTGATGTGAGAGAACAAAGTTTTTTACGGTGATGTTACTAATTCTCTTTAGGGAAATTGTTTAGGGGCACAAATGTTAAGAATTCAGAAATGTGAAGTCTAATATGAAACATTTGTATTTGGATTCAGAGTGGGGTGACATTTTTGCTTTCTTAAGGACGACCATCAAACAACACATAAACATCAAATAATTACAATTTCTTTTTCTTCTAAAATGTAGAAGTATAAAAGAAAAGTTTCTTTTTAAAAAAATAAATATGATATTGTAAATATGTATTTTTTTTCTGCTTTTAATGGTTCAAGATATATTCTTTGTTTTAGTTCATCAAATGTTTTTATTCATTTTTTAATTTAACAAATATGATATGGTTTTGGTCCTTCAGCATGGACTAGAGGCATGTGATTTTTGTAAATTTTAGGGATTAAAAACTAAGAAATTCTTACAGGGACTAAACCATAAAAGTCATACTTTTAGGGACTTTTAATATATTTAAGCCCTGTTTTAAGTATCTGTATACACAGCTATAGTTTTGGAAATGTACACGAACCATGATCCTTTTTGGAGTGAAACTCATAATTTATATTTGGATTTTACAACATTGATATTAATGTATAATAATGGAGAGGGTGAAAAGGAAAGTGAAAATGGATGGCGGTGATGATTATCTGTATTTTATTGTATGAAAGTATTACTGGTTTGCAAGGCTTATTTTTAGAATTGTTTCTGAATGTTCCACATCTTTGGTATGAATTGAATGTTTCATGAGTCATCCTAGGTTCTCGTCTGTGTTTATCTGGCTTGATTTAGATCCGGCTCAATATCTATTGTAGATTGCAGTGTTTGAAGTTATGTAAAGTAGGTGATTGTATTTTGTTGGTGGGTTGGGTATTTTGAGGGAAGTTGGGTTTGACAGTGGAGGAAGTTGGTACTGTCATTTTTAATAACTGACTGTTGCTTGCAGCTTGGAAGAAGCCACTGGGTTGGCTTTTAGGTTTATCATTGGTAGAACAAGTAACAGAGGAAAGATGTCTGCACTTCATAAGGAAGTAGCAGAATATGATGATTTCATTTTGTTGGATATCCAAGAGGAGTACAGTAAGCTCCCATACAAAACGTGTGTGCTGAGAATGACTAAATTCTTGCATTTTATCTGTAGCGTGTTGCTAAATTTAAAATTCATTCATCACAGGTTAGCTTTCTTCAAAGCAGCTTATGCCCTTTTTGATGCTGATTTTTATGTCAAAGCTGATGATGACATATATTTAAGGCCAGGTGATTTTATCTTTTAATGCTTATTGTGCCAAATACGTTGAAGAACTTCCTTTATGTGATGACATTTTACAATTCTAATAAAGATTTATGCACATATTTTTAATTTATCGTCAGATCGTCTATCATTGCTACTGGCCAAAGAACGATCTCATCCTCAGACATACATAGGATGTATGAAAAAAGGACCTGTTTTCACTGATCCAAAACTCAAATGGTTAGTTTTGTTTTGATGAGTTTAGTTTATCGTCAAAATTTTAGTTTGATTCTGTATAGATTAATTTTCCTAATTCCGCACTTTCAGCATGGCACAATTTTACACAGGAGAAATAAAAAAAATATGTCATTAGTAAATTACACACCATTACATTTTTTAATGTTTATGATTCACAATTCAGACTATCAGCTCTCCGATACACCACTTGTATCTCGACTCAACTACCATGCTCCAATGATGAAACAAGAGTAATGTATAGAACTTTTGATGTCTTTACTTGATGGGGCTATTTGCCTGAGATAGAAATATATATTATTAATACTGTTTAGTTGTTAGATTTACAAATGAACAATTACTATTGCAAGAGAATTAATGTAAAGTTTGCAAGTAGATTTTAGTTTTAATCATGCTTGTTATCTTACAATTAGCTGTTTTATGGGTGGCTAGTTACATGTATCATGGAATGAATTTCAAATGACTTTGACTTGTCTGATACATGTATAAAGCAATGCAATTTCATATGTAGATACAAACCACACAATTCAGCAATTAGTTATTTTTACTTTTGTGTTTTCACTATTTCTATTAATGAAACTGAAAAGGTGTGTGTGTGTGTGTATACACACACACATATGTATATATATGTATGTATGTATGTATGTATATGTATATGTATATGTATTTAAATTGATAAACAAAAGGAACTGAAGAAGCACTACTGAAAGTGCACCCTATTTGATTATTTTGTTGCTCTGTTTTCATTCTTTTTAAGCAGGGTTTCACATCATTCATTTTATGTACTCTATTTGGTTGTTCCATTACTATTTTAAATCTTTTGAAATAGAAACTTCAATCACTATGACTTATAAAGACTTATGTCTTAGTTTTTTCTATTTCTAGCGTAAAATACACGGAGGATACCATCATTAATATGATATATTTGAAGTTATTTTCCATCTTGTCTTTGAATCTTACAGTGTGATATACTTTATGAATAATGGTTAGTTTGGACATTCATGATTTTAATTGTGATTTGATAACCTTGGTTTTAATCATCTGCATGGGGACGACGAACCTTTTCAAAAGCAGTAATTAAACAAGCCCCGAAATTTTTAACAATTTTGTTTGTAGTTTTTCTTTTTCTCATGCCTTCCTTTTGTTGGGGTGTGGGGTTCTAAGAATCAGGTTGGAGAATGATGCCAACGAAACACATATACTTTCATCCAAAACTTGGAAGTATGTCATTCACTGTGGTTGAATCAAAATAAATATATAATTTAAATCACGGGATGTTATTAAAATCATTGTGGAATTCAACTATTTTTTGTTTTCATCTTTAATTTGCATTTTATAACAACAGATAAAACTTCTTAAATAGTAATATCCACCAAAATATAAAAACTGTCTTCAAACTATATGTATTATACTTTGTCTACTCTATTAAAATAAAATATTTGCTCAATGAATTGCTCTTTTATGGTTTAATGATAGAGGCTGTTGTTGGGGAATGACATTTTTTGTACTTAATCCCACGTGATGGGATAAGGCTTGGTTGTTGGATGTAAACTTGATCCCCAATAAATGATCATAAAATTACGAGATTGAAACAATTTCACACCTTTTAATGTTACTCTTCATTACCAATTTTGTTTTAGTCCTAATGATCACTATTCAAAAACGTTATCTTTTTGGGTTGTAATGCTAATGTAGCGTGTTATCTAGGCTCTCGGCATTGTTACAGTTAAGGCCTCAACTTATAACCAGCATTTTATTGACTTTTTCTTATGGAGTACTCATCCTGATAAAATCTTGTAGGTATGAACCATTGTCGAATTTGCTTGGAAAGGAGTATTTTCTTCACGCTTATGGTCCTATTTATGCTCTTTCTGCTGATGTTGTCTCAAGCTTGGTTGCTCTTAGGAATGACAGGCAAGTATTCTTTTCTCCAGAACTTGCATGGCCACATAACCTTCAGGGGAGTACAATCACAAATCTCTCGTGTAATCTATTGGGCACTGTGGGAAGTAATACTTTGATACACTCGTTGATGTTTAGATATAGAACTTACGTTTTTTGGGCCTATCCATTTATAAGCAGGTATGCAATGCATTAGGAAAACAAAATGCCTGGAGATATTTGTGTGCTTGGGTTGGATAATTTCTGTTTCTAATCTCAATAAAAAAATAGTTGAGATACTGCCCTAATCTTTGCCTAGTATTGTTAGTTGTCTCACTGGTGCCAATGATTGGGAGCTAAACTCTTTGTTATCTAAACAATATCATACTTTGGAGGTTGAGGTCTTAAATTTTATCTTAATGTAAAGGACTGGAGGTTACAATGGATAAAAGTGATGATGATATGGACCTTGTTCAATACGTACGTACCCTCTTTCCCACTTCAATATAATGCTTTTGCATTGTTTCACAGTTTCCGGATGTTCAGCAATGAAGATGTTACTATTGGAGCTTGGATGCTAGCTATGAATGTCAACCATGAGAATAATCATGAACTTTGTGCCACAGACTGTACAGCCACATCTGTTGCTGTGTGGGATATTCCAAAGTGTTCAGGTGGGTGTTTCTCTTTGCGCCATGATTTTACAGCATCAGTATTTGGTGCTTTGTTAGACAGAATTTTCTAGGAAAACCTTAAAAGTACGAAATTCATGAATGAAGGTCCCATAAAATAATTGGTATTATGGGCTACCTCATGGTGAATTGTTTAGAGCTATTCAATGTTGTCTTGTATCTGTCTGTCCAACTATCGATGGAGGATTTTGGATGGGAAAAAGGAAGGATATTTTTAACTTCTAAATTAAGAGGATGTTTATAAAAATAAATTAAGATGAATTGTGTGTACGTCCATATATATATATATATGCACCCCAAAATAGAATATTTTATCCTAATGATCTGCTGTTCACCTACAGGTCTCTGCAATCCAGAAAAGAAAATGTTGGAACTCCATCAAAAGGAAGCCTGCTTTAAGACCCCAACTCTGGAATCAGATGATAAATAGAATTTGTGGGTATATAAAAGCCAAGTAAGGTCAGAAGGTAGTGAAGGAATAGCTGCTCTTGTTATCGCTTACTGCCAGGAGATACTGTCTCTGCCATTCTTATGATCTTATAATTCTCCTTTCTTCCAGTTATTACAAGAGAGGTGGTTGTGTTCTATTTCCTCAGTTTTCTTTCCCCTTGTATACTTGGGAGAGGTTAGCATTGCCCGATATGAAGAAGGTTCTTTAGGGAAGGCTTTTATATATATATATACTACATGAGAGAATAGATAGACTTCACAGATGAGACCAGGAGATAATTTGTTAATTTACTAATTTTGTGATTTTAATTTTATTCTTTCTTGGGGTTATATATACTCTGATTCATTTTGTACTGTTTCAAAAAATGAGAGTTTTGAACGATTGTGTGCTCCTGCATGTGTCATAGTTTACTTCAAGCTTCATTTGTTCATCATGTATATCCATTCTTGCCCTTCAGTTCATGCATAGGAATCAAATTACACTTAAATCAAGTGGTATTATTGTAATGGGTAGAAAAAAAATTATATTTCAGAGTTAAGACTGAAGATGAAATTAGAGGGCAATTGTCTAATTGAAGCATCATGTAAAATATGGTCATCTTGCTCTGATTAAACACCCAAGAGATTTTGATGAACTGTGTAAGACTGTAATTAGCTATGTTATATCCTTTTGGTACTGTAAATCAGCTTGCAACACCAGCTGAAAGAATCCAAACACAAGGTATCAGTGTTGATTTAGCTTCTATAGACAAAATTTTCAGCTATGTTTTTTTCTTGTTCAGTTGACTTATTTTCTGAAATTAATAAGTTGTTTCGTTTTATATTCTTAAAGAAACTCTCCACCAACATGTCTACAAAAAGAAGATAAGCGTAAAGTGGAAACCATAGGAATCATTATATGAACTTCCTAATGAACTTTTTGGTTGTCAAAAGAAGTATGCAATATATAAGAACAGGAAACAGTGGAGGAGTACATAAGAAACCCTTAAATGTTACGTATCTATTATTGTTACTTTCATTAGATTCTAGTCCATTTTCCCAGTAAAGCAAACAATTCGGTGCAACAAAACATTACATGGATTTTGATGTATTTTTATGAAAGTGGTTTTAGAAGTAATAATAATTGTGGTGCATTTTAAATTTAAATTTAACAGTGTATTTTGAAAATATATTAAATATAAAGGAGTAATTAAATATAATGGTAGATACACCCTTGTTCAATTACTTAGTAATCACATGTTAAATAGTATTCTCTTCCCTCTATTTATTATAAGTAACATTCTTTATAAGAATCAATCTAAACTATGTCTTGTATTAACTTTTTCATAAAACAGCCATAATTTTATAAATAATTGGTGAGATATGTTACTTGTAATTTTTTTTTAAGTGTTTCTTAACATACATATAATAGTATAAACATATATGAACTTAAGTATATTTTATGCTATCAATTAAATTAACTAACTTGTTTAATGAGGATAATTAGTTAATAGATGGAACTAGTTTTCATCTTCAATAATAACTTTCATAACAAGATAACCTTATTTTAGTGTTAGTGAGACGTAATGGAAACACTAATTAACATGAAACGTTAAATATGAATATTATAACATTATTTGTTAACTAAATTACACAAAATCCCTCAACTACCTTGTCCTCAAAATCATTGACAAAAGCTGAAATTTCCCTGCAAACCTCTTGCCCTAATAAATGCCTCTGGTTTTAGTCGTTTTCAGTGTTAAAAAAAATCACACCCTATAAAATATTCTGTGTGCTTTTAGTTGGAAAATGTTCTTATATGTATCTAATAAAATTTCGCAATAATATTTTTATTTTAAATTTTTTAATAAGAATATTTCTTTTTGTAAGAAAAAAAGTAATAATAATTTAAAAAAACACGTGTATTTTAACCTTAAAAGATGAGGTTGTAGGAGATAAGTAAGAATCTCTTGATTCATGCAGGGTTTTGATAGTTAGTGACAAAGCTAGAAAACAAAGTTCATAAGAAGACAAAGCTGTCACCAAATGAAGCTTTCTTTGCTTCGTTGGTTTGCATGTGTTTTTGAGCCCTCCAAGCTTGAATGCTGAAAATTGAAAAACCTATTAATAAGAAGAAAACAAAGACAATTATAAAGATGAAGAATTATGGAAAATCATTGAGTTATGCATTTTTTGTGTGTGGCTCAAGTCAAATGACCATACATGTTTTTATAAATAAAATCAAAAGGAAAAGTTTTTGGTTACCATGGATTCAACATCATGTTCAATAATAATAATAATAATAATAATAATAATAATAATAATAATAATAATAATACTAATAAATTTAAATGCATTTATAATCAAGTAAAATAAGTCACTTTTAATGTTGGTTTCTACTTTATTTTTTTAGCCTTGTAAAATTAACAAATTTGGATTTTAGTCCTCATAAAATATTTTATTTTTATTCCTCTAAAACTTCAAATAAATGTGTGTGACCCTAATATCATCTAAAATATAAAAAAAAAATGCACATATGTTAAGAAATCCTTAAAAAAATGAGTAGGGTCAATTGTATGAGAAATACCATGGGAAAGACTTGGAATAATTAATTTGTTATTATTATAATAAAGGTTATGGTTGATGGAGTGAGATTGAATGGTGGTAATTGGTAATGGGTGCATAATGATGGACCCATTATTGGGTTGTGATAAGTCAACCATGATGGCCCATTGTCCTATTTGAAGTAGCTTTTCAACGAATCACGCAATAGAGGGACCCATGTGGTGTAAGTATAGCACGTGACATCAACACTATTAATTTCATTCAATTTTTTTCATCTAAAACTTAGGTATAAAAATTTAATAATCAAATCAAATACGTACATAGTAACTTTATGATAAAGTTGTTAAGGTGGTACTAGCAAAGGTATACAAGTGATATTGTTAATGTTCATTAGATGTATTAAACAATTTGGATCACTCAATTAATTTTAATGATATCACTATTACCAAATAATTTGTATTATGATTTTCATTTTTTTTTCTTCTGTAATATAAATTTAGTTTTCGTTTTCTATTCAAACTTTAGACTATCCCGTATATAGTATAAAAATGATTGAAATGAGTAATTTAGTACAGTGATTTTTAAAAAAATCAATTTGGTCTTTATATATTTTTTAAATTTATCCTAATTGGTTATTTTCGTTAAGGACGAATGGACTATTGATCCCACCAAATGTAAGGACGAATAAGGTAATTAAACCTAATATAAATTTAATTTTCGTTTTCGGTTCAAACTTTAAACTATCCAGATATATAGTATAAAAATATTAAAATGAATAATTCTCTTTATGATTTTTTTTTTAAAATTTATTGTTATTTTGATTGCAAAACTTTTAATAGGTTGATGAGATGGAACTTTAAATAATCAATTTTAATAATGATTTATTTTAATTATTTTCATATTACAAACACTTGAATGGTTCATTGGATTAACGAAAATAATTTTGTGTTATAGTAAAAGGGCGGAAAATATATTCAATCTAATAAAACAAAATAACCTATAATGTTTTCTTAGTAAAAAATATAAACAAATATTTTTATTACATAAATAAAAGTGAATTGGGAAAATCATGTATTATTTTGATACAGTGTCAAAATTTGAACTCCTAATATTTGTACATTAACAATCGAGTAAATTGAAATTAATAAAATTTGCTTATTAATAGTTCTAAAATAATAAATTATGAGATTCTTAATTAATACAATAAAAGTTAAAATAAACACGAATGGAAGATTTTACTGTTATAAATGTAATTTCAATATATAAAAGTATGAATTCATACGCATGATGGCATATTTGTCTTTTAAACAGAATTTGTGATAAATAAGTCTTCTCTAGTTGAATGAATAATAGAAGTAAAGAGATAAATAATTGTTGCAGTGTGTTTAGTAGGAGTAAAAAAAAAATAGAAAAAAAAATTAACAAAGAAATTCACTCTAATATTTTATTTTTGCTAATATACAAGTCTTTCTTTTTATATCTTTCACAAAATTTTAAGTGTCTTTTTCTCATATACTTTTACTCTATCAAATAACTAATTTTTTAGTTCTAATTTTGTGTTTCTTTACTTAGCTTTCTTACTTTTCCACTATTTACATTTCTCTCTTTAAAACAAAACAGGACATAAATCAATAAAATCCTCTTCTAAAACATGTGATTTAAAAAAATAATTATCAAAATTTTCTCATCACTCTCTCTCACACCTATTAAAAAAATAAAACAAAATCTTCCATAATGGTTTTCTGGTGCATTTGAACCTGCCATTATCATCTTTGACTTTGCGGAAAAGAAGTTTGGCAAGCTGTATCAAATGTCCCTCCCAAGTAGACAACAATGGTAAAGAAACATATTAGGCTCAAGGGTCTCCCACACAACTTCAAAAAGGACACATGATACTTAAGGTATGCAAGATTCTAAAGGAAGACTCAACTTATAGTAAACTTGTAAAGTAGATTATGAAAATAAAATATTTGAATTTTGTCATGGATTCACATTAGAATCTTTTAATGTTTAGGGTTTTCTTCTATCACTCATTCTTCTCGTATTTGATCATGTCTTGAAGTTGCAAGACACATTAATGTTTTTGACTAAGCATTAAATGTGTGACTTTTTTTACAACACTTCTAAAACACATCAAAGTTTCACAAATCTAGGCAGGTAGTTTCTTTTCACATTCTGAGCATAGCACAAGGCCTAATACAACTGATTGACTTCGCAATGATAATATTCCACATTTTCTAGAAAATTTGTTTGCTTAAAGCAACTTTCAACACTTTCTTCAAGGGATCTTGATGTTGACAAAACATTGCGAGATCCTATGAAAGAATGAAGAAACGTACATTTCCTACAAGCATAAAATGAGAATTTATAAGTTTGAAATATAACATGAAATGCTCAAGGCTTGTATTTGTTAGACCGAGTGTACTCACTTGCATTTGTTAGTTTTTTCAAAGCATAAACTTATCAAATGAAGAGCACACACATATCACTAACACAACTTGCATATGTTAGGCCAAATTAGACACTTGTGTCTGATATGATCTAATGTTTATAAAATATGTTTTATATTTATTTTTTAAGCATAAAATAAAAAATCATACAAAAGGTTTGTTTAATTTTGATCTAACATTCAACCGTGGCAAAACGTTTGTGCGCATAAGCTAATTTCTTCTGCATTTAGGGAGCAAAACTTCTTAGAGGAGAAGGCAATATGGTGGCCTTTTTTAGACAAGAAAACACAAATACAATGCTAAAAACATTCATTTTAATGATAAATGATTTTCTAAAATTTGGTAAGTATATACATGGGTAGTGAGAAAAGTCTACTTGAGATCAACAAAAGGAACTTGAGTTGCGGGTTGTGAAAACAAGCAAAAAAAATACAAGAAGAGATGATTGAATTGTGTTTTAAAACTTAAAAAAATCACAAAGCTTCCTTTGATAGGTGCTAACAAACAAAGTTTATACTTGATAAAAAAAGCTATCAAGTAGTTTTCTTGGTAATAATGTCTGATGAAGAATGTCAGATACAACTTCAAGTTTGAGAGATGCATTGTAAAAAAATCCTTCAGAACTTTTTTTTGTTTTGTTTTTTGCAAAACTCTATGTTAGAGCAAAAATACAACACCCTAAACATATTTTGATTACATGTTAAAAACTTATTAAGCCTAGTGTTTGGAATACAGGAAGTAGAGTAAGCCTAGTGTGTTGAATATATGAGGCTGAACAAACTTAGTACTTGGAGTACATGAAGTAGCTACATCAAACATACGTTGATAAGATCATAAATGCATTTGCTTCATCTTACAGACAATAAAGTTAAGTTCCACTTCATCTGATAAGTTAAATGAAATTCATTAAGACGACAACTACAAATTAAGACTTTAAGCTGGCAAGCATGAAGAATATCCCAAAGCTTAAGTATGAAGAAACATAGAATTATGTTTGTCATAGGTAGATCCATGTCAAGCTACAACGTTCAAAAATTTCTTGGGATGTAAGATAAAGCTTACATGGCTAGTTTCAAATGTTGTTTATCCTATATGGTATGCACTTTTAACCAATGTTTGGTGTAAAAGGATTTTCTACCAAGAAAGATAACTACTACCGGCTATCAGAGAGGTGATATAAAGAAGATAAGATAATTTAATGCTCCATTCCATGCATTTAATGCTTATCAAACATAAGAACTTATAAGACGATGACCAAAGAAGACAATGAAGAAAGTTCAAAGCTACTTAACGACCAGAAAAGAGAATGCAATGTTGCATTTCTAAAGCTATAAGAAGACATTTTTCTAAGAAAAAAGAAGAAGAAAAGTAAGTTAGCCATACTTTTGCAAGTGCCAAAAACTCTACTGAAGTTTTTCTATTCCTTAAAGCTTTGTAGAACACTATTTGTGTTCATTTATGCGTACTAGTATAGAGAGCTTAAACCTTGTATATATTGAAAGACACTACCCTCTCTAGTGAGAAAAGTCAGTGATCGGTTGATCACTTAGATCTTGTATCTATGTTGAGTCAGGAGTGGTTGGTGTCAAGAATACTCAATCTTAAGCCATGAGTGACCAGTGTCAAGAATACTCAGTGTTAAATAAGAATGACTTGATCAAAGAGTACTCACTTTGCACTTCGCAATAGTATATTGCTTAGTGAAACTTGAGTGGTTGGTTAAGAACTAAATGTAGTCTATGAGATCAGATGAACTAGTATAAAAATACTAAGTTGCTTTGTCTTTCCTTTAATATTTTACATTGCTTATTATTCTAATGTTTAACTAACTAAAAAAAGAAGGAAAAATTAAACCAATTTTCACAAAGAATTCTCAAATCTATATTTGTACATTTACCTTTTGACAACACCTGAACAAATGACATAAGCAAAAAACTTCAAAATTTTAAAAAGAGAAAAAGTATATCAAAGACATATATTTCAAATGAGAAAAAGAATTAAGGACGCAATCCAGAACCTTCCTTGATTAGCGTCAAATGCAACGAAGCTCAAGTGGAAAATGAGATTCAAGATTATATCCAACATTAAAATCCACAATAAAGATAGAAAGGATTTAAGAGAGCATTTAAGCCAATTATAGATGGCAGAGATGCACAGTAAGTGACCAAGCAATCATTTCCATATTCAACGTCTAAGGCAATTACAATGAAGCAATCATGATAGAGATATGATTGATGAATAAAGTCACATGATCTAAAGGGTTAACGTTCACATTAGAGATTATAAAGGAAACAATTCAAATTGTTTCATATGCTCAAAGACACAGAATATAATCAAAGCAAGAGTTGTCGTATTCAACGTCCAACGTGATGAAGATGATGAACAATGCACATAAATGAAGGATATTCATAGATTACAATAATAAGGAATCACTATTCACATTATGACTGAAAGAAGAAACAATTAAAATACAATTGAAGTCTAAAGACGCATGAGAATCAATCAAGAGAAAAGATTTCCTTATCTAGTGTCCAACGACTATGTGAACAAAGAGAAGAATCAAAGCTCCAACGACAAAATTCTGAAGTCTATTTAAAAACCTTAAAGGTGAAGAAGAAATACACAAGAATACAAGATTACCACAAACAATTAAGATTTTATTGTTTTAGTGTGTCTAGTCTTTGAGATAATATTTAATATTTACTATTAAGAGCACTCATAGTTTGGGGAGTGAGCTATATTGTAAATCCTTCACTATGTGAAAATTACCCTATGAGCTTTCATTGTTTGCTCTCTTGTCGATAGTGTTTTCTCAATTGTTGAGAGGTCTTAGTCTCAGGAGGAGATTAAGACTTGCTTCCTGGAGAGGTGTCCAATACTTATTGTTCGGAGAGATGTTTAATACTTTGCTTAGAAAGGTGGATAATACATTTTGGAGAGGTGGAGAATACTTTTGTACCCGAAGGGGTGGATAATAATACTTAAGGCTCTTAAGCGGGGAGCTTAAGGGGATTGGAAATAGCCCTAATGTTTGGGTGAACTAGTATAAATCTTTGTGCATATTTTTCTATATCCCTCATCTTTTATAATCTGTGTTTTATCTTGAGTTGATAAAAACTGAATTGAGTTTAGGCTCCATTCAACCCCCCCTTATGGAGCCAATTGTACCCACAATTGGTATTAGAGCTAACCCCAGGGGATAGTTCTTTAGAGAACTTGAGGCAACAATCAAAAGCAAAACTTAATCGAATCATCAGGCCAAATGATTGACAAACCACCTCTGTTCAATAGAGAAAAGTATGACCTAAGGAAAAATCAGGATAAGATCCTTTCTTGACTACAATGACATTGTCCTGATGGAAGTTGTTAATAGAGGTATATCTTACCTGTTCAATACTACGAAAAACTACTTCCAGAAGAAGCCTGGAACAGTTAGCAGAAAAGGCTTTATATCAACTAAATATCAAAGCTAGGAACCTTGTGTTATGTGCATTATTTGAATAGAAGGCTCTCAGAGTAAACCCTATGATAAGTGCCAAGGACATATGGGAATATCTCGCAGAGTCCATCAATGACACAAAAAAAAATCACATAGTATTAGAAACAAAAAAAAGTTACAAAAAATGCTACTCAAATGAGGAGATGAAGACGTATGAGTATGCCTTGAAAACATCAAAATCTAATAATGAGGTAAAATATTTTTGGCTTACACTCCCTCAGCATAGCCTATCTAAAAGAAGCTATACTATGCATAAAAATTACATCTAAACTAAAGGCATTCAGAGCAATTTTTTTTGCTTATGATAAAAATCAATCAAACACACATAGTTTTCCTAAATAGTTTTATTCGAATAAGTGTTGCAAATATCTTCTTGATATATTGTTAATATCTCCAAATCTTCTATAAATAGAAAAAAGATTGAATAAATTGAAAATCTCAAAATATTCCATTTTAGTATCACGCGTTATCTGGTATTGAAAATCTCAAAATGTTTTAATTTTTCATACTTCTCATATTGAAAATAGTTTTTAATTAGTTTCTTAAATATATTTTGAGCATCTACTCTAGTCTTTAGAGCATTAAGTGTTCTCGGTTGAGTGTGAAACATTTGTAATCCTTCACTTTGTGAAGTTGTACCATGTGAGTTTTATTTCTACTCTTCGAGAGGATTCATTTTTTTTAGAGTACTTAATCTCAGAGGGAGGTAAAAAAGGTGTAACCGATTGAGGTACAAATACTCGTTGTAACCTGGAGAAGAGAGAATATTCATTGTAACTTAAAGAGGTGAGAACACTCATGTAATCAGTTGGTTAGTGGAAGCTATTAAGCAATTACTTAAAGGGACTGGATGTAGCCCAATTTAGGGTGAACCAGTATAAATTCTTGTGTATTGATCTTTCTCTACTCTTTTTATTTCTCTTGCATTGTTATTTATTCTATTATTGAAGGGAAACTTTCCAAATGAGTTATTGAAGAAATTGAAGGGAAACTTTGATTAAAATTATTAATTAATGTCATTATGGGTTTAGTAAAAGATTAGAAATTATTAGAAACCATATTTAGATCATAAATATTATGTTTAGAAAGTTCCTGAATGGTTGGACTGTCTATCACGAAAACGAAGACTAGATCATCTAACTGAAGACAAAGACTATACTGCTTAATGCGTTTTGCATTTGAGACTGTCTAGCAGGTTGAATTGCAATGAGACTGTCTAGCGAGTTTAACATAATGAGACCATTTAACATGTTCAACTCTCTGAGATGTTTTCCTTCTAATCACAATCTTGACTACACATTTTTTTTCCTTTATTAGTTTTGTTCAAGAGATAACATTTCAAAAAACACACATCAATTTTATCAAATTAAATCATGTCTAAGGCACACATTTGATAATGTTTATTCCTTTTTAATCATTTTCTATGTTGTTTATTCTTTTTTGTCACGTGAAAGTATTTATAGAATCACTACAAGAAAACCATGAAATAGAAACCAATTTTTAGAGACCAAAATAATTAGTTGCAATAGTAACTAAATTAGAGACCATTTTAGAAACTACAAAAAAATTGGTTTCTAAATTAATTTCTATTATTGATAAATAGTTTCTAAATTGGTATCTAATTAGCAACTAAGGTTTTAACTACCAATTATTTAGTTTCTAATTAGATACCAATTTAGAAACTATTTAACAATAATAGAAACTAATTTAGAAACCAAAATTTTGTTTAGTTTCTAAAATGGTCTCTAATTTAGTTACTATTGCAACTAATTATTTTGATCTCTAAAAATTAGTTTCTATTTCATGATTTTCTTGTAGTGAATCTTGTGTATCGAACTATTCAAGATGAGAGCATTTAGAGGCTAATCGATTAAACAACCTAATAAATTTATTAGATGCTTATTTGTATTGTTTATTAGATTATATCATTTAAAGATGTTTATTCTTATAAGCTTATTTTTATAATTTTTTGTTGAATTACTTCCAAGTTTCTAAGTCTTCTAACTAACTCTTAACACAATTTAAGAGCTTCTATCTTTATTATAGAATTTTTTTTTTCATGAATAAGAAGATTCATGTTATTATACTTTGTATTCTTTGTTCATTGCTCTCCAATATGTGTGATTTAACCAATGTTACACATATTCTTCCATTATTCATGGACTCATTCTAACACTCTGCTACAACAAACTAGTATCAAAGTTCATTTTTTTCTTTATTGGTAATCAAGATTCTTACAAGATATAATGAATACCACTTCTAATATAAAAAGGTTTAACCAAAAAATATCTTTGAAAGACCATGGTAAAAATATTACTTAAATAGAATCATAAGAAATTTAAACTCAAAACTTTCTTTTGAAAATCAAATTTAGTACAACTTGATGACAGCTCATTGGTTAAACAAACTTATTTTCAATCATAGAAAAATATGACCAGATCAATTTTGCATATTTTTGACATTTTAGATATCACTATAAATAATAATGATAGTTTTCTAATTAAATAATAAATATTTAAACAACTTTTCACATCACTAAATGAAAAAAAATACATTTTATAATATCAAAATATTCTATATTACTTATATATATGCTGTATATATATAACATTAATAAAATATAAAAATGTACATAGCACTATTCATTATCTAATAATTATTTTGTGTATAGTAATAGTTTACATGGCATCCAAAAGTTAACATAGGGAGAAGAATCTTCAGACACTTAATTTGCATGAATTTTCTTCTTTCCAAATGCTTGGTGTTGTGTTGTGGAATAATTGCAGTCATAACATGTCCTTTTCACACTCTTATTTATTACTATTCATTTTCTTTCTCTTCTTTTTGGTCTATTCATGCTGCATTTTCCCACCACCATCATCACTTCTCTCCATTTCTAATGCCATCACGTGCCATTGCAGTTCCTCAGTTCCCTCAAACTTCACTTCACAAACCAAAAGGGTATCATAAAAACACAGAATCCACAAGATCCAATGCAACTTATATTCTCTTACAATCTTCATACAAATACAAAACACTTTTCTATGAGACAGATCAAATTTATTTAAACATTAATCTTAATATATTTTGTTACACTCATTTTTTTTTTTTAAATATCCATCTTGGTTTTTGAATGTATAAACAGGTATAATTTAACTTTAGAAACAAATTATATTTAATTTAATTATTAAGTATATAAAGAGTGTGTGTTTTTTTTTTATTAACTTTAACTGGACCATTTTGTTTTAGAGTGTAAAGTTTTAAAAACCTAATTAACATTAATTATAGCCCGATTCAAATATATATATATATATATATTTGTGAACTTAACTATACAAAATAAATTCTAGTTAACTTTATGCAATATTTAAAAAAAAAACAAATTTACATTTAAACTTAAGCATGATTCTTAGTATACAAAACTGATTTATAGTAATGTAAAAAAAATCATTTCTTCATTTTATGAAATCAAGAAGATTAAGTGGACTTAATTAACATTCTTAATCAATATAAGATTTGACAAAAAAATTTATATATATTTAAGTTCAGATATGTAGTATTAAAATTAAAATTACATTTTTATGTTAATTCTCATTAATAGGGATTTTATAAAAGTTGGTATCTATGTCAATTATCCTCATAGAAGAATTAATGATAGCTGTAACCTGACACAGTTTGGTCATTGACCTGCCATCCACTTTTCACTCTCAACCATTTATATATATACACACACAAATATATATATATATATATATATATATATATATATATATATATATATAAGATAATGTGTAATATGTAACAGGCAACAGAGAATAAACAGAGAAGATGGGATCTGTATGAATAAGGACATAAAATGAATGAAAGGATGGAAATAAATGTAGTTGGGATAAAAACAATGAGTAGTGAGTGAACAGAAGGAGCAGAAGAAGACAAAAGAGAGCTTCTCTTCAATCCCATTCTATTTTATGCTACTCTAAGAATCCTATGTTCAACCACCCTCTTACTTTTAACATCAAAATGGAATTCACTCACCTCTTCATAATTATATACACAATTCTTCCACACTAAATCACTAGTGTACCATGGGGAACAAACAACCCTAAACTCTCATAACTCACCATTTATCCACTTTCTCTTTTATTTATTTATTTATTAATGTAAAAATTACTATATTTTTTAAGTAATGAATAGTGTGTCTGGTTTGATAATTAGACTTTCATCCATGTTTATATCACACTGATGCACTACAAGAAAATCATGAAATTGAAACTAATTTTTAGAGATAAAAAATAATTAGTTACTATAATGACTATTTTAGAGACTAAAAAATTTTGATTTCTAAATTAGTTTATATTATTGTTAAATAGTTTCTAAATTGATATCTAATTAGCAACCAAAGTTTTTCTACCAAATTTAAAATCTAAATAACTTGGTTGCTAATTAGACACCAATTTAGAAACCATTTAACAATAATGAAAACTAATTTAGAAACCAAAAATATTTTTTAGTATCTAAAATAGTCTCTAATTTAGTCATTATAGTAACTAATTATTTTTTGTCTCTAAAAATTAGTTTCTATTTCATGATTTTTTTTTTAGAATAAATATTTTACTAATTAAACTCAATATGTAATATGATGTTTTTTAAAGTTACTTTACTAATACATTGAAAAGGATCAATATGTTCTTGATTTTTCAAATGTTAAAAAAAGTTAGTCCCTAAAAATTTTACTTCTTGTTTTACCTCTAAACATATTTTTCTTTTGCTTATTGAAACTTCTCTTATCATATATTTTGTATCAGATGGTATATGTCAAGTTAACATAATTAATGGAACAATATATATATATATATATATATATATATATATATATATATATATATATATATT
>Ga0123342_1004528_pt1 | contig 21101 bp, 8 predicted proteins | sample Turbeawhitnodule_FD_89960 | JGI IMG/M metagenome (GOLD analysis project Ga0123342, IMG submission 89960) | Root nodule microbial communities of legume samples collected from Mexico - Turtle bean Mexico white nodule | ecosystem: Host-associated > Plants > Roots > Nodule | place: Mexico: Nepantla...
AATGATTGTGATTGAAAAATAGATCCATGTGTGGTCTATATGATTGATGAAATTGATATTGAAATTTTACATGACAACATTTAAAGAAATGTTTATAAATGATTTGTTTGGTTGGTTCTTTTTGCAAGAATTAGATATGATATGCATTTCTTTTCACTAGCTTACCCTTGCTTTTCTTGTTGTGTTTGAACTGCGATGACTGTACTACGTACACGAACAGATGATATTATTTGAAACTTATATTGTAAATATTTATATTTCTATATATCATAATCATGTATTATGAATGTTTTGAAAAACTCTAATTTTGTATAGAAATACGTAGAACGTTTTAAATAGTTAAATGTATTTTCGGAGTGTTACATTGACTAAAATACTAATGACTTAAAATTGGACTTAAAAAAAATCTTATTATAACAAAAGATAACTTATTAATAGCATAAATACATTTATGAGAGCTTTTCAAAATTATTATATTAATCTGCAACTGAATGAACTGAATTTTGTTTTGAGGAGGATGATGTTAAAGTTATCGTGGATAAAATTGAAAAAGATGAAAAATAAAGAAAAGAAAAACATTTACAAATAGAAAAATGTTTCTTTTGATCCCATATAATAAGATAAAACATTCTCAGCTTGCGACGTATTTTAATAATATAATAATTTATATTAAAATATAAAAAATATAATTAAAATAATAATATAATGAGATATAATGTGGGAATAATTTTTTGTTGGACGCGCTAAAAGCACCCTTGCAAATATGATTCTAAAATAATGAAATTATCTATAGTTTCTCATGCAGTGCATAAGTTCCTAGTTAGCAATTTCCACAATAATATTAACCTATAACAATTTCCACAATAATATTAATCTATAGAACTTTGAGAATAACTATATAAAGAAGAGCTTTATCAGCTTTTTCATAATTTTTTATTTTTACTGTAATTCTTTTGTTTTGCTTTCTCTATTGTTTTCTTTATAATTTCCCAGGTTTTATCAATAAGAATTTTGATTTTAAAATCTCTATAAAAAAATTATATAAAAAATTAACATTTTGTTCTATGATTAACAAAAGATAAACACAGACACATATGAAATAAAGTCTAAGGTGCTGACAAAACCAAGTTACACGACTAATCAAACCAAAGATCAATCCATCAACGAATACTTCTTAATCCATCAGCGAATACTTCTTTCCCGTAAAAGCTTGAAATTTTGGTTCCTCTTTCTTCTGAGACTCTTCATGTTTCTAATAAAAGAAAATTTGATAAACCATATCAATGAACAAACAAGAGAGATTCAGATGAAAGTAAGTGTTGTGTGTTGCTCCACACAGATTACTACTAAAAACACTCACCTTGGTTGATGTTTCAACCCTGGGCACGTTCACATTTGATCCAAACACAAGCTTTCCAGAAGTTTTACGTGAAGCAGGTGTTTTAAAGTTGGAATATTTTGTTGCATTTTCAGTTTGTTGTTGATTTGTCACTGAAGAGGAAGTTTCTGGCACTGATTGTGTGCAAGCTTTTCCGTCCAAACGCCTTGCAGTACCACTGAATGGATTTATCTTTACACTCTTTTTTGCCGAATCTTCATGAACTGAAACACAAAAATCATAGTCATAATCAGATTCTGCAGATGAATTTGATACTTGAGAGAAAGAGTAAGAAAGAATCACAAACACAACCTTCACTACATTCCTTTTCAGGCAACAACTGTTTCTCAGGTTCTTCATAGTCAAGAGGTTTGACAAAATCAACCTCACAGTCTGTGTCAATCATACTCACTGCGTGAGAGGGTTTGGTTTCAACTATGTCAATGTAATATTGCTTGTTGTTATAAGCAATCATTATAGTGTCACCAGTTGTTAAACAAAAGTGGTCTCTCAGTGAAAACTCCAAGCTGCATACACACGACAGAGGGAAAAAAAGAATAAATCAAGTAAATATTAATTAACAACAACAATAAAATTTGTCAAATATTATACAACTTAATATGGTGAAAACTTATACATGACTTTTGGATTGGCCATTTTCAAAAAGTCTTTTGTGTGAGGCTGCAACTTCACATATGTTCCTTTTGGAATTTGGATGCTTCTCACTTTCACAGAGTTTCCTTCTTGGAGCTGCATATTCTCCATCATCTGCCAATAACCAACATAGAATAACTTGTTAATAAAAATCGATTAATCTGTTGAGCAAAATAAAAAGAAATGAAATCACATACCAATTTTGGTATATGTATGTTCCCCCAATCTGCAGTGAATTCTTGGACTCCACAGTGAGTAACTTTTCCATTTGCAGGATTTCTCAGTTCAAATAACATGGGAGAAGATATTTCGAAACATGCTGAAATAATTTTAAATGAATAACCAACTTGTTTAGTAGGAGAAGAATGGATCAAATTGATTTGAATCAAATTTACAGAAAAGTGTACTTACCAAGCAGAGGTAGGGCTGAAAAGGGCATGATAACTACAGGCAATAAGGAATCTGTATTAGCAATTTTATAGACATGAAAAGCTCACAATTTCTACATATTATCATGTCAAAAGTTTAAAGATAAGTTATGGTCATACATACCTTTACCACCATTTTCCAAAGTTAACTGCAGAACATCAAAGTATGAATCAGTGTTTGAGGTTTGGAATCAAACAATAAAAGTAAAATACTTCCCACAACCTAGTTTTGCTAACATGTGAACCCGTTTTTACATTAAGTATCATTAGTACAAGAACTAGATAAACATATCCCAAAATTATAATTTTAAATTCGAATAAACTACCGTAGAAAAAGTTTATTATTTAATTAAGATAGATAAATTTTGGTTTGAGAAAGAAATTAAGCATGCTGCATAGTGACATCAATTATGGTACCTTATCAATGGCAGAGAGAGGGTAGCAAGTGTAAGTTTTATCAAAGCTCCCATTCCCTTCTTCACTGTAATCTGATTCCTCTTCTTCATCCCATTCATCGGAGTCATAAGGTTCACGTACATCCCAATTATTTGGTTGATTATTTGGTTGATGTTCGTTCCTTTCTGATTCTTGTTCTTGTTCATCCATTGGTTGGTAATCCTTAAAAACACAAAAAAAAAGAGTTAATAAACTCAATCATATTAGAAATAATACTGAAATTGGTTAAAACAGCTGAGAATCACTATAAAAATAAAGCTAAGAATCACTATACAAAATAAATATAAATGCATCTTCAATATTTTTTATGAAAGTGGCATAAAGAGTACATATTTAACTACCTAAATAAAAAATTTGATTTATTTTATTGGTAGATTATTTGTCAAATGATTTATGTTTAAATAAAATTATTTCTAATATGCAACCAAATATATTGTGTAAATATGAAATTTTGTTAAAAGAAAAATATTTACAAATTTGTAATTTTGCTTTTAAATAATCTAAAATAACAATAAAAATTAAAATATTTTTAAATGGTAAGTATGTTACTTGAACTTACTTTTATACATATAAATTTAAAATTATGTAAATATTTTCTATATACTATAATTTAATTTATAAATTTGAATTATTTTTTGGAAAAAAAACATCTTATTGAAAAGATATATATTCAAGAAATCATTTTAGTATATTTAAAAAAAAAAGTATATCACGCTAACGAATTACACTCGTACACATTAAATTTTACATTTTAATCAATGTGTGATTTTCAACACATCTCCTCACATGTGAGGGTTTGTGCGTGGAATAACATATTATGGAATGATACTAAAATAGACTTTAAGTTTAACTCAATCTCATAAAACCGGCTGATAAGATAAGGTTTACACCCACTTATATATAATAAAATGTCATAATCTCTAGTCGATCTTCGACTAGAATAAAAACACACACTTCATACTTTAATAAATTAATATTTTATTTATTTTATAAGTTTTTTTACTGTTCGTGATGTCAACAAAACAGTTTTTTTACTCGTTAATCAATTTGTTTAATTCTTCAAAAAAATATAGTTTCTCACTGAAAAAAAACACTGAATCTGAAAACAAATATTTACCATGTCTCAAGAGTGTGAGAAATTTCCTGTGGTACACTGCAAAATAATGAGTAAAAATTAGCATAAACTTAATATTTCAAAACACATGTTAAAAGAAACAATGATTTGATGATCCTAATGTTGAAACCCAATAACCTTATAAAAAAATATATTGCGAAAAGCTTTATCTTTTTCAAGAAGGGAAATATATCATTGCAATCAATAACAAAAAAATCATACGGAAGGACAAAAAAAAATGCAGTTTTTGGTAAATAATCATAAGTTTAAGAACATGACATGAACCTTGGGATGGATAAGAACGTAGAAGGAGAACAGCAAATCCCAGACTCAGAGCAAATCCCAAACTCAGAAAAGAAAATAAGTGAAGGGGTTTTGAGTGTTGTGCTTTTATAGTCGCAAATGTATATGTGTTTATAACAGATTTGTAATAGATTCAGTTAGTTGTAAAATCTATATATCATATATCATAAAATATATATGCATATAAATTTGTTATTCTCACCTACAATAGTATTTAAGATATAACTGAAAATAATATTTTCATGTATATAGACATATTCTTATACATACACATTCTTGATTCTTGGTAGAAAAATATAATAATAATTTTGAAAATCTGTCACAAAGATTTTATGTTATGAATAAGTTATCTTTTATCATAATAAGATCGGATCTTTTTGTGTAATCTATTTTTAAGCCATTAATATGTTAGCCAATATTTACAATAGAAAGGATAAATAACCATGTTTATATTTTAATATAATTAAAATGTATAGTAAATACTCGTGAAATGATTTTGAATTAATTTTTTTAAATTAAATTTGAAATTAAAAATAGTAATTTTATTCTAGTTTGTTAAAAGTCATAAAATAATTACTAAATTTTGGACTGAAATGAAATATATAAGATTTTCTTTTTAAATTATTGATTTACTTGTGTTTCTAAATTAAAGATTTTGAGCGAATTTGGTTTTGAATTATAGAGTTAACAAATAAAATAAATAATTTTATTATTTCAAATTTGAAAAAAAAATGTATACTTCCTTATTATTAAATTTGAAAGAATAAAATAATCTATAAAATTATTAGTTGAATGTACATTGTATGTTAAGTAACCGTTTAAACTGAAACAATTTAAATAAAAAAATGTCCAAAAAATCATAATAATTATTTTTATTTATTTTTAATTGAAATTTTTACCTTTTAATAAATAGAAATATTTTCTTTTATTTATTAAATAAATTAAAAAATTGAATAACTTTTCTGCAAAAAAAATTAAATAACTTCATCTATTACATATATTAACTGGTTTAATTTATCATATTTTACTTTATTTTATTTATCTTTGTCCGGTCATTGATTTGATTTTATATTGGGTAGTGATATATAAACAACTTTTCTTTTCATATAATCACATTATAATCTTTGATACTATTATTTTAATATTTTTTTATAAAATTTAATCACAAATTTATTATATATATATATATTTATATCTAAATCAATCGCATGATAAAACTCTCCATTAGTACAGGTAAAGAGAAAGGGGAAGGGATATGATAGAAGAGGAACTCTGAAAAAGAAGTGTATGGAATTAATTCTCAAATTGTGTATTACAATTCCCCTAAATCCTTTTACTTTTTTTTTTTATTAAAGACTCAAATCATTATTCTATAAACATTAACCATTCCTATTTTTTTTAATCAAAAATAATTTTTTTAATCCTTTAAAACTAAAAAATATAAATATTTTATTAAACTTATTTGTATGTTTCTATTTTGTTTTTAGACTTATTCGATATTTTGTTTTTAGACTTATTCGATATGAAGGTGTAGAAGTCATAAATCCAAAAGGTAAAGAAGATCACATGAGGAAGTACAAAGAGAAAGATGAAAACAACCGTATTTATTTATTTATTTATCATCAAAACTCTTTTATATAAAAGAAAGAAGAAATGGTTACGGGAAGATAATGCATTTGTATTTGTTCTGATTATTATTAATGGTGACACTAAAGTTATTAAAATATTCTTTTTCATTTGTACATTTAATTGATAGTTTTAGTTTTAATAAATTTTATATTAAATATATAATAGATACATATAACCTATTTTATTCAATTTTGAATATTAAACATAATTATCTATAAATAATTTTTTTTCTTAAAAAATGCGGATACACATAGCGTCTATGTTTTCGCTAGGCTATATATATATATATATATATATATATATATATATAAATAAATAAAGGGATTTCCACTTTAACTGCTTTAAATTTTTTTCCTATTTTATCCTTACTTCATATATTTATTTTATTAATTTATTTTGTTTATTTAGACATTTTATAATTTCATAATATATTCTCTAAAATTCTTTTTCTATTTTATCCTTACTTCATATTTTATTTTATTAATTTATTTTGGTTATGTTTTGATAAAATTTATGTGTCTTTTTACATGTATTTGTATTTATTAAAATAAACTATAAATTTATATTGATAATATAAGTGTGTGAATAATGATATCATTTATTTAATTGTAATATTAGACATAATTATATATTTATACCTATATATAAAGAGAATTCTTCACTTTAACCGCTCTAAATTTTTTTCCTATTTTATTTTATTAATTTATTTTGGTTATTTAAACATTTTATAATTTCAGAAGTTAATAAAGTAGTTTTTTAATTTTAAAATTTTATTTTATTTGTTGTCATTTAACTAGCAGGAAATTGGAGAGTTATGTAGCATGAACACTAATGTGACACGAACACGAACACAAAGATACGTATAATCTCTAAAATGTAGGACACAGTACATGAATTTTATAATTATATACATTATATAATTATGAATTTTATAAATTGATAATAAAATTTTATGTGTGCAAGTATGTTTCGGTTTTTTTGGGGGCAGAAAGATATTTTTTTATGGTTGGTTCAAAAGGATTTGTTCCTTATTTTCATAATTATACTAAAAATTTATACTATAAGTTTGAGTTTTTAGAAAATTAATATATTTCTTTTTTTTAAATTGTGTTAGAATCGTGCCAGAATTGTCAAAAATCCAACAAATATTTTTTGAATTGGACACTTCAACGAAGTGTACTATGAGTTTGTCCCGTGTTTCCAACACGAACACACTATTTAAGAGGAGTGTTCGAGCCTCATAGGTGAAAAGATGATTAAGTAACCATATTTTTTAAATGAAATAACTAAAAAAATAATTATTTATAAAAATATTAAAATTGCATAAATAATAAAATTATATATATTTTAATTTAATAAAATTATGAATAATAAAACTATAAAATTATATATATTTTAATCCAATAAGAATGTAACTGTGTTTTATAATAATCTATGTTTTTATATATATAATTTTTTTATATTAAAACAGTTCAGAAGTATTTTGGTTATTTCGTAATTTTATAAATATTAAAATAGATATAAAGCAATTTTAAATGTAGAACAGTTTTAAATTTAATATTTTAAAATATATCTCTATTTTCTCAGTTTTCACGGACCATTGTTTTTCTTTTTAAATTTTTTATTTTCAAAGTTACATCTTCAATCAACTAAAATATAATATTTAATTTATTAAATTATTTTATTATTATAAATTTATAATTAATTTTAATAAATACAGATATCACTGATAATTATAAAAATAAAAAATACAATAATAAGTTTGTTTTTCTACCCGTAATAATTAATAATATAATAATAATATAATAATAATAATAATATAATAATAATAATAATAGTAATATAATTATATAAGAATAATAATAGAATAAAAAATATTTCGTGTTTAATCTTATTAATGAACTTTATTTTGGTGTTTGTAAAGGTAGAGAGAACGAACATTCTAGTGACTTATAGACAACCGTTTTGATGGTGGAAAGTTCCGGATACTTTGCTGCGAAACTAAAAAATCAAAACGACATTCACTACAAACATTTCGAGAAAGAGGTAGAACACTCCAGAACCTCTTTGTTTGTTTGTTTCATAGCATTCTCCTTCCTATATAAACCTCTCATCTTCTTCAACCTTCAATAATTTCATTTGTCTGCGATTTGCTCTTCTCTGCTTGTGCATTTTGCTCTCTTGCAATTCGCTTCTGTTCCTGCTTGCGATTGCTTCTCTGTGGTTAGCTTCTGATATCCAATGGCGGATGCTGAAACCTTTGCGTTCCAGGCTGAGATCAACCAGCTTCTGAGCCTCATCATCAACACCTTCTACAGCAACAAGGAAATCTTCTTGCGTGAACTCATAAGCAACTCTTCTGATGTAAGCCTCTTCTATCCTTCACTCTTTCAGGTTTTTCATTGCTCCAATGAAAATTCATCAGTTTTATTGTATGTCAACATGTTCTGAATGAACCTGACGTTGGTTGTGTTTTGTTGTTCTTGTATTGTTTGTTCTGTATCATTTTTCAGAGTAAATAATAATTTTGTCGATAAGGTATAGTGTTAGTGCAATGAGCAAAGTAAACATTAGAATTATATTGGAACAATCTAAAGTTTTAAATTAGTTCTCAAGTCTTGAGAGAGAAATTTAGACACAGATCCTTCATTGTTCTAGTAACATACATCTTTAACATTTATTGTCCCTGAGAAGCACTTAGCATCGAGACTCTTGGTTTTGAACAAACAAATTGTCCTGTAAAGGAATGTTAATGTTATTTGCCTAATAGTAAAGATAGTATATTAGATAGCATTGCCCTTTGAATATAACAGTGTTTGATTTATTTAATTTTGGTTGAAATGTAGGCTTTGGATAAGATTAGATTCGAGAGTTTAACCGACAAGAGCAAGCTCGATGCTCAGCCAGAGCTTTTCATTCGGCTCGTGCCTGACCAGGCCAACAAGACTCTTTCCATTATTGACAGTGGCATTGGAATGACTAAAGCAGGTAATATATTATTAATGCATGAGTTGGAATGAAAGTGTTCGGAGTTTCGAATGTTAATTTGGAAGGAATTTGTGTTATGTTTCTCTGACCGTGCTTTTATGTGTTGTGTTATTTGTAGATTTGGTGAATAACCTTGGTACCATTGCGAGGTCTGGGACCAAGGAATTCATGGAGGCGCTGCAGGCTGGTGCGGATGTAAGCATGATTGGGCAGTTCGGTGTGGGGTTCTACTCTGCTTACCTTGTTGCGGAGAAAGTCATCGTTACCACCAAGCATAATGATGATGAACAGTACGTTTGGGAATCTCAGGCTGGTGGGTCATTCACTGTTACTAGGGACACTGACGGCGAACAACTCGGAAGGGGAACTAAGATTACTCTCTTCCTCAAGGAAGATCAGGTATTGTTCTTTATCTCTGACCTCATTTTGTTGAGATACTTGATTTGTTATATTGTACTTCTTTTCTGATTGATTAACCTCTTTGATTGGGAACAGTTGGAGTACTTGGAGGAAAGAAGGATCAAGGATCTTGTGAAGAAGCACTCCGAATTCATTAGCTATCCTATCTACCTATGGACTGAGAAGACAACCGAGAAAGAAATTAGCGATGATGAAGATGACGAGCCCAAGAAGGAGGAAGAAGGGGATATTGAGGAGGTTGACGAGGACAAGGAGAAAGACTCTAAGAAAAAGAAGAAGATCAAAGAGGTTTCTCACGAGTGGGAACTCATCAACAAACAGAAACCAATTTGGCTGCGGAAGCCAGAAGAGATCACCAAGGATGAATACGCATCTTTCTACAAGAGCCTGACCAACGACTGGGAAGAGCACTTGGCTGTGAAGCATTTCTCTGTGGAGGGCCAGCTTGAGTTCAAGGCCATTCTCTTTGTACCAAAGAGGGCACCCTTTGATCTGTTTGACACCAGGAAAAAGATGAACAATATCAAGCTTTACGTCCGGAGGGTGTTCATCATGGACAATTGTGAAGAGATCATGCCTGAGTACCTTGGATTTGTGAAAGGTGTTGTTGACTCCGATGACTTGCCCCTCAACATCTCTCGTGAGATGTTACAACAGAACAAGATCTTGAAGGTGATCAGAAAGAATCTTGTGAAGAAGTGTATTGAGATGTTCAACGAAATTGCAGAGAACAAGGAAGATTACAACAAGTTCTATGATTCTTTTTCAAAGAATTTGAAGTTGGGTATCCACGAGGATAGCCAGAACAGGTCCAAATTGGCCGATTTGCTCAGATACCACTCAACAAAAAGTGGTGATGAAATGACAAGCTTGAAGGACTATGTTACAAGGATGAAAGAGGGACAAAAGGACATTTACTACATCACTGGAGAGAGCAAAAAGGCTGTGGAGAACTCACCCTTCTTGGAGAGACTGAAGAAGAAGGGCTATGAGGTTCTGTACATGGTGGATGCTATTGACGAGTACGCAGTCGGACAACTCAAGGAGTACGATGGCAAGAAATTGGTTTCAGCTACAAAGGAGGGTTTGAAGCTGGATGATGAAACTGAAGAAGAGAAAAAGAAGAAAGAGGAGAAGAAGAAATCATTTGAAGAACTCTGCAAGGTCATCAAGGACATTCTGGGAGACAAAGTGGAGAAGGTTGTTGTCTCAGACAGAATTGTTGATTCCCCTTGCTGTTTGGTGACTGGTGAGTATGGATGGACTGCAAACATGGAGAGAATCATGAAGGCTCAGGCTCTGAGAGACAACAGCATGGGTGGCTACATGTCTAGCAAGAAGACCATGGAGATCAACCCTGACAATGGTATAATGGAGGAGTTGAGGAAGAGAGCTGAAGCTGATAAGAATGACAAATCTGTGAAGGACCTTGTCTTGCTTCTCTTTGAGACAGCCCTTTTGACCTCAGGTTTCAGCCTTGATGATCCTAACACTTTTGCTTCGAGGATTCACAGGATGTTGAAGCTGGGACTCAGCATTGATGAAGATGAGAATGGTGGTGACGATGATGTTGACATGCCCCCATTGGAAGAGGATGGTACTGAGGAGAGCAAGATGGAAGAAGTGGACTAAATGCCAAAGATCGTTCCGTTGTTTTTAAATTTATGATGAACTTGTTGGTGTCTGTTTGTCTGTCAACAATTGGTGGTGGATGCTGACATTTTTCTTTTTTTTTAGTTTCATAGGCTTTTAGTTTGTAATGTGAGAATGTGTCTGTCTTGTGTTGTGAAAATGTGTCTGTCTGTTTGCATCTACCTACCTTAATTTGTCATAATTATTCTTGAGATACACATCAATGAAAAAGTTTTCCATGTATCTCGCTTCACGTTTCTGCAGCACTTGTGTCTCCATGGTTTCTATTTTATCTTTACGTTTGTGGGTTAGTGGGGAGGGTAAGACATGCATTTTTAACATGCTTTGTCGGTGGCTATTATTCGTTGTTTTGATTTAAATTGAAGTTATGTAGAAAAATTCTTAACTTTGGTACGCTTCTATCTCACTAGATTTGAAGACAACTAAACTTTTCTGCATTTGGTTAGCATTCTTCTCTTGTACATGTTTTAAATATGATTATTTTAAAAAGGATTTTGGGTACTGGTGATGTTTTTGGATAAAACATGTTATAGGTTCAAAAAGTAAATAATATCTTTAAAATTTGGTGACATTGAATCATCTAATGCGTTATGTTTAGATATAAGATGGGAAATTTAAGTTATTTGATGTTTTAAAGTGATTTTAAATGTCAGTGTGTTATTTTTTAAGCTCACAACCTATTTGGTTAAAATTATAAGTATGATGCTTTTGTCTTTAACCATCTCCTTACTTAGAAAATCAAATTTAAGAAAAAAAATGTACATGTATTTCTTCAATATTGTAATAAAGGTTTAATTTGATTATTTTGAAATATAAGCATATCCTTCTTTTTTTAACTATTTTTAAACTCGTTTTTTATGTGAAGTATTTACTTTGTTTTAATTTGATTTTTCTTTTATTTTTTTAATGAATATCTAATTTATTTTTAAAGCGTCCTCTAAAAATTCTTTAAAATAAAAAAAGTTAACTTGATATATATTTAGATGAATATTTTAATTTTTTGTAAAACATGCGTGTTTTATAGTAGTGAAAGAATAATAACATCATTTTTCATATTTTTTTTATTAATGACAATGTTAAAGCATAAAGGAATAAAAAAAGGTTAAACTAAAAAAAAGGTAAATTATATTACTTATGGTCTTTCTCAAGAATAAATGTAGCTGCAATAATGATTCATTACTTAAAAAAAATCTCAAAAATAAGAATCTACTCTTATTATAAGAATCTGAGATAAAACTTTATATTTCTTAAGATATTAAAATTTATTATATTTTAAGATGCTAAATCTCTTATAAATTTATGTGGAGTAAATGACAGGAAAATTTTATTTATAGATGTAGAAAAACTATTAAAAACAGTGTTAAAGAAAGAAAAGAAAAGTTGATGCAAGTACACTGAGCCTAACATTATCAAAATTCTTTCACGATCAAAACTCAGTATAATATGAATAACTTTCTTATTAATAAGGTGGTTTATGTGACTTCATGTATATTTTTATTCAGTCTTCTACTTTTTTCTTTAATTTTCTTTTTTAGAATAATTTTTTTCTAGAAATTTTTAGAAACTTCTAAAATATTTTATCACATTTTATAAGATTTTTAAAATTTTATAAATTTACTATGTTTTCTATTTCTTCTTTTATAATTTTTCTTTCTCTTAAGTAAACCCCTTCTCTTGTTTTTCTTCAAATATTCCATTATAGCTAATTTTAGTGTGAGGTCCTTATTAATAAGAATTTGTAGAGTATCTCATTGTTATAGTTGTATTTAAATTTGCATTTAGCATTGGCTTTAGATTTTTAATAGGTAAAAAAGTTTTCTTTTTAATGAATATGAGGAAGTAATTATTTACACTTACAATTTAAAGTATGTATTTAATTTAAAATTTAGTTAACTATATAATATATATTATAATTTTTTTTTATAACTTCTGTTTTTCTTTATATGATGTTTAAGATGAGAAGGAAAGTAACAAAGATGAAAACAAATAAAATTAAGAGACTTTCTTAAAAGGTGCATCGCATAATCTTCAAATCATGATGGTGAGTGATTTAGAATTTAAAGTGCTCTTATTGTGATTTTTATTTATTTATTACTAAAATTTATTCTCGTTTTCTTTTATTTCAACTTTATAAGGTTTACATTGCATAAAGGAATGCAAGTTTAGTTGAATTAACATGATAAAAGGAATTGTTGGATTTTATAAGTTTTTATTTTATTTTTTCCAATTTAATATACTTGGGTTTTTACAAAGCAAATCAAGTTCAAAATTTGGTGGATCAATATACCAATTTACTATGAGCAACTTCTTCCTCCAACTTCATAAAGACATAAAATAACAACGTTGTCTTTTTTTTTTCTTCATTGATACTCACTCGTTCTAAAATTATTATAATTTTTTTATTTCAACTTCTAGAGTTTAAAATGTATTTTCTGAATTTAAAAATTATTTCAAATTTTATACATTGATTCTGAATTTTAGAATTCAGAATATATTGATTCTCAATTTTAGAGTTTGAAATATATTTTCATATTCAGAAAATAGCATCTGACATCTATAATTCAGAATATTCAAATTCTAGAATATAAAATATAAATATATTTTAAATTTTAGAATTAAAAAAAATACAAATATATTTTGAATTCTAGAGTTAAGAAGTTCTACAAATTGTATAATTTGAGAATGAATGAAAATACAAATTCTGAACTTTTTGATCTAGGATTATTTTAGAATTATAGAAAAAAAAATATGAAATTGGAAGAAATTGTCTTTACTATCATACTTTTTGAGGGTGGTTAGGGTCTTAAATCATATAGATTGTGGTGAGAAAATGTAATCCATTTTCTTGTGAATTCGTGATAGAATGAGAAAGTAATTTGATTCGTTTTCTCACTTTTAATATTATATGATCTTGTCAAACTTGATTGTGAAGATAACTTGTAATCAGATCTCAGAAAAAGTTATACCAAATTGTGTCGTTATCAAATTTTTGATAGAGATATTTTGAAATTTCTTAAAATTTTAAATATAAATAATTAAACACTTATTTGAATCACTTTTCTAGAGAACTTCTTATATCACATAATTTTTGTATATATATATTTGAATCACTTTTTATTTTAGTATTTCAAATTAAAAATAGATTCTTTTAACTCCTAAATTTCAGAAAGTGTTCTTTTTTTTATCTTTCAACACTATCAGTGTTATATTTGTTGATTGTGATATTAATTTATTGATAAACATATCAAAGGACAAATTAAGTTGTGTTCACGTGAATTTGAATTCGTTTAGACAATTTATATACTTACTACTAAAGTTCTAGAAACTTTTGAAATTAAAATTGCAGTAACTAAACTAATTACAACAAGGTAAATAGGTTTCTTTTAGTTTTTTCGAGAGAATTATGAGCATATAAAGTGATTGATGACAATAAAAAGATATTTTCAAGTTTTTGTGAGCTTAATAACTTTTATGACTTTAACATAATTTTTATCATAATGATTTCATTTACACTATTAATTTACTTATGCCTTCGTGATATGAGCCTAAATCTTAATACAAAAGTTACTAATCTCTTAACTTTTTTAACACAATATTTGCATAAAGAGAAAATGTAAATGACCACAACATCAAGTATGACTCTTTTTTTTTTTTCAATATTAGGCCTATAACTTTGAAAACATTTTTCAATGAAATTTAAAAAGATAGACAATCAAGTCATGAAAACATGAAATATAAAAATAGATTAGGACAAGAAAAAAAAAACAAATATATATATATATAATCTATATATAATCAATATCCATTACATCTAATCGCAATGATTGAAAGATTAGTTATGCCATGTCTGAAGTACAAAAAGTAGTGATAATTGATTCCATATCATTAGGTTTGCGGATGCTAAGCATTATAATAAACATTGATTCATCATTTTCAACTGTAAATCAAAATTGAATGTCAATTTTTTATTTATTTAACTACTTTACGAAAAAGAAAAAGATGAAAGATTACCACAAAAATGTCTCATAACATCAGTGTCTATCTTTTCTGTGTATAAATAAGTTTAAGTGAATATTACTATATTTTTGAACAATTTTAAAGATATAATTGATTACAATTTTAAAGATATAATTTATTACAAATTTAAACATTCAAAATATAAATTACTGAATAATGTTTTAAGATAAAATTATTCATGACTTTAAATCCTTAAAATATAATAAAGTAAAAGAAAACATTACCCATACTCACTATTTCAATATCAAAATCAAAATTTCATTAGTGACAATATGACAAATAAAGTAAAAAAACAAAAACAGACTTAATTTCTGGACCGTAGTAATAGAGTATGCAAAAGGTATTCTTGCTAATGTAAAGAGAAATGCAAAAGGTATCTTAAACACCTTTAAAGTCATTTATCAAATTAGAAATGCATTAGTTATATTAACAATTTTTTAAAGTTATCTTTTAAAACCAAATTAAATTATTTTCACCAACTTTAAATTTAGAGACTAAAAATTACCAGTCCACACTGATAATGAAAAGAGACAAAGAACAATTTTGAAATGTAAAAATGACAAACAATCCATTTTAATTGAAAAGACTAAGAAAAATATTAGCAGATTTAAAGAACTAAAAAGTATGTTTTAAGTCTTTATTTTAACTGTTAGATTTCAGCAGTTTAACAAATAGACTAGGAATGTAATATTCTTGCTTATTATAATCATTTCCATATCATGTGCCCATAAACATTTAAATAGGTAAATTTAATACAATGTCTACAGACTAGGAAGTGTAATATTTTTGGTTCCAAATATTCAATGTTTGGTTGAACCTAATAGACAAACATTAGGTGCTGTACAGACCTTCACAAAACTAGAATATAACATTCTTGCTCCTAAATATTTGATGTTTGGTTGAATTTAATACACTATTAGGTGCTGTACAGACCTACACAAAACTAGGAAATAACTATACATTCTCACATTATTGTTTTCTTTTTAAAAGGTTGATTCATATTTACACAAAGTCATGATTGAATTATGAGAATTAACGATTTGCTTAGCTACAATGATGTGCAACAGCCATAAAAACCTAGAGCAGGGTAAAAAATTAGCTGTAACTAGAACATCTCCACCTTGTGCCTTTCCATGAGCTCTTAGTAAATCATGGAAGATAATAACACCCTGTCTGCATCCAAGTGATGGGAAAAGGAGCCATTTTCCGCCTCCATCTCATTAGCACTCTTCAACTTCTTATTGTGCATGGTCTATCCACATTGATAGTTATTTCTCTCAGGTTCAACCTCATATGATGAAAGCAACTTCCTCTGTATGAATAATGATGGATGCACATTAGTAAATCCAGTTCCTTACTGTTCTTTCTTTCCTCTAAAAGATTCCGTTGGAAATTAACTCAATCATTCATTTTAGTCCTTATACATACTATTTTTAATTTCTTTTTATCCCTATGAATTTATACTATAAGGACTAGAATAAATGATTTTAAAGTATAAAGACCAAAAGGAAAATATTTTCAACTGTAAAGACCAAATCATAGGGACTAAAAGAGATAAAATTAGTATATACAGGGACTAAAAGATATTAAAATAATATGTGTAGAGACTAAAACGGACGATTTCTAAAGTATAAGGACAGGTAAAGTTTGTACAATTATAAGGCTTCAATGAATAATTAAACTCATTAATAATAGGATCCCAGTTTTATGTTTCTTGAACTAGCTCAAGGACAAAATGAATAAGAATACTACAGATAGTACAATGAAACTATCGACACATGCCTGGTATTTCATAAGTTCCTTGACAACATATGAAACATTGGTATCCAGAAAGCTACAAGAGAGTTGCATTTTTCTTGCAAAGAATATACAGTTTATAAAATATCAACCACTTGATTAGTTGACATAATGGAGTTAACAAGTAACTGGTATTGATAATTGTTTCTAAAGTAACATATTCTTATAAATAATCTTTTGCTTTCTTTGATAATACAAAAAAAGAAATCCCCTAATAGGAGAGAAAGAGAGAGGGAGAGAAATACTCATGGTAAAAGGATAAGAAGATCACTTGCAACAGCAACCGTGGAATTCTTATTCCAAATTATGACAGTAAAAAATGAAACAAAAAAGAAAGATAACACTTTACAAAAATGAACTCTCATGATGCTTATAAAGACAAATGGTACTTATATAGGCAATTACTCATCGTGACATAATACATATTTATAGAAATCTAAATATCAGTGACATGAATACTTACATGATCCTCAAAATCTGGGCTAGTCAAATTGATAGACAGGTTTCTCATTAGCAGTAGCACCTAAAAATATCCAAGGACATTCATTTGTAAGTACTTTTGAACAAGCATAAATTCATTTGTACAACTGTAGTAATGAGGTTCAAATAAAGCTTTAATGTCAACTTAGTGTATGTTTGGTTGAATGTTGACAAAATTGATTTTGGTTAAAATTGGCTTTGAAGTGATGTGATTTATGTTTGGATGTTTTTATTATAAAAGCATGCTGGCAACTAAATTCAGTATACAATTTTTTATCCAATGCAAAAACTAATAAAGTAGTTTCAATTCGGAATCAATTCTATATCCAGAATAAATTCTTTAGTGTTAAACCAAACATATGAAAATTCATTTAAAATCACATTAACTGGTATTTCAAAGTGATTCTAGAAAATCCAGTGAGACCAAAATACACTTAAGGACTAGTAATTAATTGCCTGAAGCATATTAAAAACCAATTTGATAAGTATCTATAGCACAATCCAATCTAGCCCAAAAGAATAACAAATACTGGATCGGAGGAACATAAACATACTGTCTCAACGTCTATACGGTCCATCTTTTTTAGTTTCTGCAGATGCTCAGTTGCATTTGGATCAAATACACAGCCAATGAATCCATATACCTGAGTAAAATCTGGAAGAACTGCATTATAAAAATTAAACTGTTAATTTATAATCAAGACATTAATGAATATAAGAATCAATATTACTATAAAATTGAAACTTGAATGACAAGAAAAAGTAATATTTTTATAAGGAATTTTTAAGTCTGTCTGTATGTGGGCAAAAGTGGGAGTTTGTATAAAGCTACTCAAACAGCTTTCAAGACATGATGAATATGGGATGAAATGAGTACCTAAAACATCATACTTGTTGAATTCAAATAAAAGCTGAAAGCTTATAATTTTCAGCACTTCAGTTATATCACAGTTCAAGTGAAATTTTGGAGCACAAGACAATCCTATTAAGATCCGTGTCCAAGACTGAAAATTAAGTTACTTCAATCCCATTTAGTTTAGCTTTTAGTATACAACTCGCATAAAGCACACACTGAATGACAATATTCCTTAAACTCATGATGCATGCATGTAACCATAAAAAAATCAAACTTCAAACTATAAAGGAAAACTACTAAATTCTTGCCTCTCAATGGATGGATTTTATTCCCTAGAAGAGGTCCTTGACCATTAGATTCACCAGATGGGCGCACTTTAGGAGTGCTTTCACCACTACTGCAAGGATTATTCACTTTTGTCACTGAAATAAACATATAATGTAGTAAATATAAGAAAGTAGTTAGTATCTCTAAAAAAAATTCGTAACAAGTATCTCCAATAAACAGTCTACCTTTCATGAACAAAATCCAAGGATCAATAAAATAAAGGTATAGAAAATTTTAGCATTTAATACCAGGGGATAAATTGACAGTTTGCAAGGTGTTGTTTGACCAGGATGACACCACAGTGTTCATAGGAATTTTAAGCATTGCTGGGGAATCATTCTTCAGGATATATCCAGGTTCAAGCAAAGCAGATGAAGACTGGAAAGATCCTGATACTTGTGGGAGTACAGGAGCTGGCAAATATCAATTTCGAATTAGTAGATGTAAATCTACTTAAATTGTCAACGAAAAATATGCCAAAAGATTATGACCATTTTTGGAAGCTTTTTGAGGATATGGATGTGCCGCTTTTCTTTTAGGCCTGGGTGGTGGAAGATGTTCACTTGCTCCACTCTTCTGAACTTTTAGAAAGTATTTCTGTGCATGACTACGTATCTACAAAACCAGTAGAAATTATTACTAGTCCTTAAACTAAATTATAGTGTATTTGGATGAGGAATTGAAAGAGGCATTCATGCTTTAAATGGATTTAAAATACCACATAACATATCAAAATGAGTTATTTGGATTTGGATATCAAATGCAAAGAAAATTCATGATGATGGGAATTTTAAAGGGGATTTTTTTGTCAAGTAAAATGAAGGGATTTCAAATTGTTATAATTATAGAAATTAGGAGTTGATATTATATAATTAAGACTATAGATTATATATGTACTATTTGAAACATTTTGATTTATTCGCATATCACATCTTTGGATATCAAATCTTCTCTATTTGTATTGATTCTTTTTTCTCAGTAAAAATAAAGCATACGTGATGTCTTACAAACAAAAGGTTTCAGCTTGATGTTTCTCTTTCCCTAGAGTTTGACTCGAATAACATCTAAATTAAAAGCATTTTGCAATTCCTCTTCTCTATCACTGTCACTGCAAACTCTCTCATCTCTGACCTTTTTTTAGTGTGTGCTGTCTGTGCAGCACCTCTCTCTGACCTTTCATCTCTATGGCACCTCCCTTTCTCTATCCCTTTTCTACACCTCCCTCTCTTTCACACCTCTCTCAGTCATTTTATCACTTCTCTTCTCGCCCTCATTCTGCTCTCTCTTCCACACCTCTTTATATCGCTTAGCAAACATATATACCTTTTAGTTGATATGAAACAAAATTACACTTCTATTGATATTAAAAAGTTAACAATAACAGAAGCCCTAACAACTCAAACATTCATGTTCAAGCCAGCAGAACTCCAAACTTCTGTCTCAACCAAAACAACAACCAAGCATTTTCCCACTAACACCCTGTTTGCTTCTAGGTGTGACAACGGAGGAGGAAGGGGGGATCGGGATATGTGAGGGCGTGGGTGCGGACGAGCAAGCGGGTTCAGTAGTTTTTTCAGTTCTCGCAAAATTGAGAAGATTTGCGCTGATTGTAGATGCACAAATAGACATTTACGTTGCTACCCTTCCATCAATTCTAATATTAAACAATGTGGGCATCAGTGAGTTTTCAGTTTCTTTATTAGAGTGCCTGGTGCAGCAGTTTCCTTCTTCTTTCCGAATTTTGGAAGTGCAGAATCGATTTACGTCTTTTTGTAAATTAGTGCAGAATCGATTTTTGATTTTTCCAAATGGTGCAGAATCGATTTTCCTATCCTTGTAAATTGGTGCAGAGTCGATTTTCGATTTTTCAAAATGGTGCAGAATCGATTTTCGATTTTTCAAAATGGTGCAGAATCGATTTTTCGATTTTTCCAAATGGCACAGAATCGATTTTCGATTTTTCCAAATAGTGCAGAATCGATTATGTGGCTTTTAAAGGTAGGAGAGAATTGATTGTGACTTTTAAAGGTAGGAGGAGAATTGATTTTGTGGCTTTTAAAGGTAAAACGAGAATTGATTCTATGCCTTGTAAAGGTAGAGTAGAAGGGGTTCTCCCTGTGTGAGAAAAGTGTTGAATTGATTCTGTTTTTTTTTTCAGATTGCATCTTGGAGCAGTGGTTCTTTGGTTTGGTTGGTTCTGTTCATCACAAACTTTCTTCTTCTTGTTCTCCAGTTTGTTCTTATTCTTCTTATCCAGTGCCTTCATCCTTCACTTAAGTTTTTAATATTTTTTTCTATTTAGAATTTTTTTTTATTAAGTGTGGTTACTATTTTTTTATTATGTTTACTGTTTTTTTATTTCTAATAAATGTAATTATATTCTTTTATATATGTTTATTGTTTACAGTTTTTATTTTTCTAAATGTATTTACTTATCTTCATTATTTCATTATTATGTGTTGGTTTTACAGTTTTTATTATTATTTTTACTGCTTAGTTTGTTATTTTATAACTTTAATATTTTTATTTGTTTTTATTTTTTACATTATTATGTGTTTAATGTTTTTACATTTTTTATTAATACTATTTTATATTATTATA
>Ga0123342_1004529_pt1 | contig 21099 bp, 9 predicted proteins | sample Turbeawhitnodule_FD_89960 | JGI IMG/M metagenome (GOLD analysis project Ga0123342, IMG submission 89960) | Root nodule microbial communities of legume samples collected from Mexico - Turtle bean Mexico white nodule | ecosystem: Host-associated > Plants > Roots > Nodule | place: Mexico: Nepantla...
AGATTACACTTGTTACAGATGAATATCTGAAATCAATACAAGTAGAATCCTATTCCAGCACCTTGATCAATCTCTCAACTCTTTAGCAATCTCAGAATTCTTTGAAAAACTCTTAGTTCTAAACTTTGTCTCAAGATTCTTGATCCTTAAAAACAGTTTTTCAGAATATATTCAAGGATATAGTTTGTTATCAAATCTTAGTTCTAAACTTTCTCAAAACACCTAAGTGTAAACAATCGGTTGTTTCGACAAAACAATAAGTTGTTTCAACTTAGTTTGAAAAACATTTTACTTTGATAAAGATTGAGATGCTAATTGCTTGAGATTTAATCTAAGTGTGAATTACAACATTAAACTACCCCAGAACAAAGCTTAAACCAGCACAGCAACACCAAGCAAAGCAAAGGCTTCAACATCCTTCAAAGGATTTGGATTCTTCAAAACATTGAACACCACTTGATTCAACATCATTCATCATAATCAAAGGAAAAGTAAGTGTATTTTCTCCTTAATTTTAAGTGCAACTGAATTAAATTTACTTAACCTATTTTATTATTTGCATATAAATAGGTTGAACAAAAAATTGAAAGCACATATTGGCGGTTTTAGTCCTTGATGATAATCATGGATATTTTACTACAATATTATTTTTCCTAATGGTTAAAGATCAAAATTTTTAACAAACTTAACATGATATATATCTTTAACATTATATATATAATTTTATTTAAAAGTGAAATATCAAAATATTAGTAAAATAAACATAATAAAAAAATGTTTATTAGCCCTAAACTCTAAACCCTAAATAATTTTATATTTTAAATATAATTACCAAAAAATGTTGTAAATATAATATTTACGGAGACCCATTTTTTATTATTATTATAAAAACTCTTTACAAAATCCTGATCATTGAATTATAAAATGAATATATCCATGATGATTAACAATGAACTTGTCATTGTTGGTAGATGGAAATGGTGTTTGTTTTAGGTAACCATGTAAGTTGTGTTTGATTACTTACTTGAGAATGACAAGCAATGAGAATTTATTTTAAATTTAACAAAAGTTTTTGGGTGAGTGTTCCAACAAAGGTTTGACAAAAGAATTTGAATTACAAGTTTTTCTATAATGCAAACTTTAATATGTTAGAATTTGTATATAATTATAAAAATAAAATAGTGTACAAGTGCCTGCAATCTTCCTCTTTGACTTAACTTTCTCTTCCACCAGCCTTCATATTTCTTTTACTTTTCTATAATTTATTCCTTTGAAAAGATAACAGAAAGTAATGGAAGTTCCGTCAATTGCGCATTCAACTTCTCTTCATCCAAGAAGAATAAAGGGTTAAAGGAAAAAAACAAAATTAGGAAAAAGAGACAAGTTTATGTGTGAACTTTGAAGAAGGGAATTCTTCCACATCAAACTGCAAAAGATAATAATACTCAAATGAAAATAAAAAAACACACACATGTGGAGCACTTTCATACTACCTTGTTGCCTGATTTTGTGCTGATTTATTGCATGCAATGTTTTGATGTTTCATTTCATTGATTTCTTATTTATTTCAAGAGAAAATCAAGGGCTTGAATCACTGGTCAAATTAGTGTGTTTAGGATACTAATTAACTGAGTGGTCTCTGTTATGTTACTTGATGCAATATTATCAAATTCTTTATCTTCTACTGTTATATATGATACAAAAAATAATAATTTTCTTTTGTTATTCTCTTAAAAAGAATGATTTTCCATACATGTGGAAAATTTATATGTTTTTATAATTATTTATATATTTTTAATAAGCTCAACTTATTCAATACTTTGTAAAAAGAGAAATAAGTACTTCTTTTCATAAATGTAAAAATTCAATTCAAGAGAATATTAATATTAATAATTTACAAATGAATAATTGGTCTCCGGTTCCTTCTTTTATTATTATTTATTGCTAACAAATATATAAGTATTTATCATTCATGGAAACTATAAAATATATTATGAAGTAAAAAATATTAAAAGGAAATGCAATCTAATAAAGAAAATTTTAATTGATGATAAATAAATATTAATTAAATGTAAAATGTATATGTTAAAAACTTAAGTTTTGAATTTTTTTTTAAAAATGAATTTAATTTATAGAAAAAAACTATAGTGATTTACAAATTCTTGTTACGCTTAATAATATTATTTATAAATAAAATAAAATAAAAAATAATAAATAAATAATTTCTTGTTACGCTTAAATTGTATTGAAGAAATTTTAAAAAAAAAATCTTCATTTATTAAATAATTAAGAGAATAAACATTGATTTGATTTAACAAAAGGGTAGGTAAAATTGTTTCCATGTTGAGGTGGCTTCTTTGAGAGAAGTTATATAAATAGTCTCTTTGGGTTATTGATACATTGTTTACTCAGAAAGTTGTACCTCTTTGAGTCCATTTAAATAAATTTGATTAGTTAGAGTACAAAGTCACACCATTAATCACTCCAAATTCATTCATCAAATAAAAGTTTCACTACAACAAAATTGCAAAGAAGTTATTGATAACTCATGTTAAAAACCCATTAACATTTACTTAAGCATTGAGTTGAGACAACCATAAGGTTTATCACTATAGTAGTGTGCAAAATTTAAATTGTATATATAGGAGAATAGATAGCAAAAATATCTGGCTCACGAATATTTATGAATAAAATTGTAACGAGTATTTAAATAATTTTCTAAATACATATCTACTATATGTATGGATTTCTTTTATCGACATTAAATGGAGGAGTGTATGTGATATCGACACTAGTGAGTAGTTAGTACTTAATGCTGATAAAAAAAAGTGAGTAGTACTTAATTCATAAATTTGTATAAATGTCTTTAAGGTAATTAAATAGTTGACACATTATTTCAGTTATTTAAAAAGGTTTGAGTTCATTAAAAAGCATGTGGTCTTACCTTCATTATGCACTTGTGATATTAGTTTTTCATTTACAAATAATGTTATGGGAAAGGGAATATTGTCATGAACAATTACATGCATTTTGTGTTCATGATTATATGAAACACTAAATAATTAGAAAGTTTTATAAACTTAGAATAAAGAAAAGAAAATTTTCATATACAATTTGTATATAGTGTTACATGTAGAGAGAGTTAGACTTTAGTTTCATATATTAACCTATTTATATCATCAGATGATCAATCTTTTCAGAGTCTTTTATCATCCATATAGAGTTGATTTAACTACTATTAAAAAATCATTAAATAAAAATTAATTTTAAAGATAAAAAATAATTAATTATTATATTGATTAAATTAAATATTATTTTAGATATTAAAATATTATTGATATTTAAATTAGTTTCTATTGTTAATAAATAATTTTTAAATTGGTATTTAATTAGTTACAAATCATTTATATTTTAAAGTTAATAGTTAAGATTTTGATAGCTAATTAGATATAGAAACTATTTATCAATAGGAAAACTAATTTAAATAAATTTTTTTCAGTTATTATTCTTGTAATATTTTAGTATTCTTTAGAATAAAATCGATTTTTTTTTACAAAAATCTTATCAACTCTTATATAGGATAAATCGATTTTAGTGATAATCCAAAAATATATTGTAATAGCTTCAAGCCAAAAATAGGTTTAAAATATTGGTGACTAGTAAACCATTGATAGTAAATATGTGATCCACTAAAGGTCCTTTTAATATAATGAATGGAAAAGTTTAAAACTAAAATAATTATGATCAATAAACCATCACTCATTAGTATAATTGTTTCTCTGGAAAAGAATGGAAATATTTCATCTTGATAGATTGTTCCTTATTTCTTATTATGAGTTTATCTGTTAATTTCTTATAAATGAAATATTTCCAAACATCTTTAAAAATAAAAGATATATTACTCAAATTTTGACAGTAAAAAAAGCAACAAAGTGCAGAAAGCAAATTACTAAAACAAATAAATTGCAGAAAAGTAGAAGAAGAAGATACAATCCTCCAATGTAATTCAATGAAGATAGTTGGGAACACTATAATAATCTTTATATGTTAAGATCCCCTAACTTACGAGCTATGAGGATATTTACTAATTTCAAACTTTAGTACAAAATTCAAATATGATTGAAATCCCACGTCAATTAGAAATTAGGATATTTCATTGTATATAAGTGGATGTAAATCTCAATCCTATGAGCTGGTTTTATTGGGTTGAGTTAGGCTTAAAGTTTACTTCCTAACAATTTTCATCCCTAATAGTTTTGATATTTAATTTTCACTGTTAGTAACATTTTAATTTTCATACTTACAGTATTTAACTTTCTTAGTATTTTGAAGGCCATTAATTTAACAAATGAAATGTTTCTCCATGTCAACACATTGCAACCAATTTACTCTTCTTTTTGTGGTGGGCTTTAGACTAGTCAAGTAGTTGAACTTTAATCTCTTTTCCTTTTAATTTGGATGAATTGAACTTTACACTTTTACTTTATAAAATGATGAACAACCAGGATTATATAATCAAAATAGATCTTGGGTGTGGATCAGGCACAGTTCTACGGACGCACGAATGAGACATGGAAGTTTCTTACCATCACTTTCTCCTTTTCTCTTTCTGCATTTCTCTGGTTTAACTTAACAGTAGCTATCCCAATTTCTTTTATTATCTTTTATCTAACTAGGAAGAGGTAAGTGTTAAGAAAAACGTCACAAGAAAAACATAATTTCTCATATTAAAAAGGAAAAATCAGATTTGGATTGAAACTTGAAACTTCCAACCAGAACGTGGAAGATTGTGGAGGCAACCTACTCGGATTTTTCTTTTCCCATTTCTGGCCACTGCAACCAAATCAATTAGAAGCTGATTCCCAACTTACACGCCTTTTGTATGAGATGAATCAAGAAAATTTAGTAGCATCACATTCACCCTCTTTAATATTCACATGCCTCACCTAAACATAGACTCTTCCAAACACTAGTTCGACACTTTATTTTAATAGCATTGTGTTATTTTAAGGATAGAAATTCCGATATATTTATGTCTTCAACAAATTTATATAAAAAATTAGGAATGAACTCATCAATGAAGTTTTGGATGTAATATTGTGGCTATGGTTTATATGCAGTTTGAGGAAAAAGAGTGAGGTGAAAAAGAGGAATGAAAAGCAAAGAGGGCACATGGTGTGTGTACCAAATGGCATTCATTATTGAGTTTTGAAGACCCACCCACTCCACAAATCACGCGTAATTACTCATTACTCCCCCACCCCTCTGATTTTCATATTACCCTTCTACCCCTATAATCATCTTCCAAGCTTCAACTTTTTCATCACACCATGACATGCTTGGGTTCCAACTATCAGTAATAATCTGCATTGGGATTTTCTTTGGCAGGGTCATAGGGTGTCATTATCATTACTTTGCTCCCAAACCCTAAAATACTACACTTTCTTTTCGGACATATATCCCTATGATTTTTTATTTTTTTTATATATAATTGGTGTAATTTTGATTGCAAATTATATAAATGATCAAATTTTAAAAATATTATACGATTGCGTAATTTTTGTTAATTTTGTTCCGAAGTACGTTTATTAATTTTGTTATAATTTTTAAATTGTATACAAAAATCTGATTTATGTTGAAGTCTTGGTATAAAAAATTTCAATTTTTTTTTATTTTTTTTTAAATTGTGCTTCCTCACAACTTCTAATTTTTCTTGTATTTCCTTATTCTTTGTTTATTTTTCATATTTTTAATTTTTATAAATTTAAAAAATAAGATCGTTAGGTTATAGTAGGACAAAATTTCATATAGATAATCATAAATAATTTCTTACATATTTATTTTGCTTTTTATTTTAATTATTTTAACGATATTATATATTTTAGTGACATTGTTTTAAATTTTTCAAAATTTCAGTTAACATAAATAATTTCATTAATTAATTAATTAAATTAATATTTAATTTTTTTAGACAAATTAATTTAAATATATTTAACTATATTAATATTTAAATTATCCAAAATACATTCAATTATCATATAAATAAATAATTAAATATATTATTTAAATTTATAAAAATAAAAAAACTTAAAAAAATAGAAGTCATATTTACAAGCACAACTTCACCAAAAAAAAAATTGAAAAACGTACGACCACACAATTTAAAAAAAAAACAAAAGAAATTGAAGCATGTGCCTGGTAGTAACTATTCTAATAACAACAAAATCACAAGTGGGTATTTGTTTGAAAGTAAAAAATATATAATTCGAGTTAATTTTAATTACGAGATTAAGTTAAATTTAAATTAAATTTTTAATAGTTTAGATTTAAAATTTATTTATTATTAGAATAACTATTTTAAAATTATTTTTTATGACTTTTTTAATTGTGTAATTTTAAAAAATATATTTATTTATTAAATTTACTATGAAAATTACACCCCTGTATAAAAAAAACCTATTCCTATTCCTCTCTATAGGTCATGTTTGGTGATATTTGCACAATCACTCACAAATTTATTTTTTTACTCCAATGACAATTTTTTTGAAATTTTTTATTGAAAACAAACAAGAGGAGATAATTAAAACTAACGTGACTACTGAAGGGATATTATTGAATAAAATTTATCTTCTAATATAAATATAACATGTCTCTTCAAGTAATTTCTTACCAATCATGCTTGAAAAATATATTTTTTTTATAGAGAAAATAATATAATTGGACATTAATATTTTATTTGGATTAAGAAATAGAAGATGAGACATTGAAAAATAAAAGAGAAAATAAGAATAGTATGAAAAGTATTATTATTTAAATTAAGAAAATAATAAATTAAAATTTTGTAAGTAGTTAAAAAATTATATATTTTATTTTTTAAATAATGAATAAAATGCACTTCATGATATTTCATGTTAAATAAAAAAATTGGTCTTCTTCCAAGAAGTTAGTTTTGGTATTAAGTAGGTTTATAATTAAATATATTTAATCCATAATCCATTTTACTCCCATAAAAAAGAAAATGTGAAAAAAATATGCAAAAGAAAAAGGACAATTTTGAGAATTTGTACCACACTCACTTTTTCACCATTTATTAGTCTCTCCAAGTTGGACACAAATTGTGCAAATATATATTATTTTTCTTTCTCATCAAAACAATGATATTTTCTAATTCTCTTTCTCTTTAAGATTGTGTTTGAATTTAGAAGGAAAAGTACGAGGATTTGAAGATGAATATGTGAAAATTAAAGAGAAAATTATAAAGAATATGAATATATTGAACGTGGAGTATGTTAGAGTGGATAAGTGAGAAAAATATATTGAATTTTGTAAGTAATATGAGAATTGTTAAGGTATTTTGATTTTTTCTAAAAATATAAAATATAATATTAAAAATATACTCTTGTCTTCTAAAAAAAAATAGATAAAATTAGAAAAACTACCATGAGTTGGTTTTCCTGACTTTCTCTCTATTTTTGGGAAAAATATATTTATCATCTTTTTCTCTTCTACACAAATTCCTATATCCAAATAGGTTACCTAATCCTTTAGTATATCACTAAAAATAAACAGGACCTAAGAGTTCATATAATGCAACAAACCAAACAAATCTTAAATGTCAACAAGATAAAAAAAAAATGAATGAAAAGACAAATAATTAATTTAAAATCGTTTATTTGTATTTATCTTGTTTCAAATATTAATTAATTTCTTTATAAAAAAAATACAACAAAATAAATATGATATTATTAATCTTGTAAAAACAATATTTTATTTTTTCAATGTCAAATATATGAAACTATAAATATTAAAATAAAATGTCAAATAACAACTATGTAAATATAAAGTAATTATAGATAAGAGTAAATAATTACACATAATTAAAATATCACCACAATGTAACAACGTTTATTATTTTTGTAAAAAACTAAGAGGAAATGTACCTTACACATACTTAGTGAATATCAAACAAGTTAGACGGTTGAGAAAGAATGGAAAATTGTACAATAAAAGAAGGATTCTTCAAATTAAATGAAACAAGAATCAAAGAAGACAAAAATAAGAGAATATAAGTTATTTATGTTACTTAATAAATTAAAAATTTACACAATTAAACATTAAAATGTTTTTTTTTTCAAATGAAATGAACTCAATAGGAGGACACTCAAAATAAATATGTAAATTGTCTAATAAACGTAATGTTGTTTTAATAAATTTTTTAAAAATAAATATGAAACAAACCCTAAACTCTAAATAAAATACATATTTTTTATCCTTGTATCAAATTTAAAAAATTTAATATTATTAATATTTATATTTGTATCCTATCAATGTCAATATTTATTGTGAAGATTGATAGAAGTTTAAATAAGATAACTTACATGTTGAGAAGCCTAAATAAAATTTACACCTACATCGTAGTACAGGATAAAAGTATAATATAATTTAATAGTTTAATGAATTTAATAGATATCTCCATTTGCTGATAAAGTTTTTACATAATAAAATTATTTATATTGTTCACTTTTGAAATAAAAGCTAACAATCTTAGCATATATATAGAATGCCTTTACATATTATTTACCCCACTTAGTATTTGCATTTGTACATTCAATGATGAAACTTTAATCAGTGATGGGTGACTTAGAAGTAAAGAAATATGATACACTTAATTAAATGTTAAGCTGAACCAGGATGAGGCTAACAAGAAAACCAGAATTTTTTGCTGAACAACATTAATAATAATGATGTTGCCTAGCACAAAGAAAATAAAGAGAGTGAGTCCGGCTGAGAGAGTAATAGAAAGGGGAAATGGCCATTTCAATAAGGTAAAGTTCCAGTGTGTGGGGACCACAAGCATCAGAAAAACCCTACTCCAATTTGGAATAGATGAGTGGAAAAGTAAAGAGGGGAGAAACATAGGTTGCAGAGCCTCTATATAATGAAACTTGGATAACCAAAGCTACTCATCAGTTTCTCTCTTTCACACTCACCTATGGCTCCCATCTCAAAACTCATTCCTTTCCTGTTCTTAACAACCCTTTTGTTCTCCCTCCAACTTCATGCCAGAGAAAGCCAGTTCTTCAGCAAAGTCACCCCTCTCAACAACCTCAAACAGACAGAGTTTACCAACAATGAAGCCTCACTGAACAAGCCAGAACAACAACAGCCAGTCTTCTTGCCACAAACAGAAAACAGTTATGGCCTATATGGTCATGAGACTGGTCTGCACCCTCCCTCCACTACAACAACTAATGCTGCCCCCTACACCACCCCCACCACCTTCCAGCCTTACAAAACTACCACAACTGAGGAGGACAACAACAACAACAACTTTCACAGCTTCAACAGCAAGGATGCTTTTGGAAAGCAGAATGATTTCAGTGACACAAAGTTCACAGAAGGAGGATACAGCTCCAAGGAAAATCAGAACAATAACTACTTCTACAACAACAATGATGCTTTTGGTAAGCAGAATGAATTCAGTGACTCAAAGTACACTGAAGGAGGATACAACTCCAAGGAAAATCAGAACAACAACAACTACTACTACAACAGCAAGGATGACTTTGGTAAGCAAAATGAATTGAGTGACACAAAGTATGCAGAAGGAGAGTACAAGTCCATGGAAAATCAAAACAACAACGACAATGCTGCCAATGAGAGATACTACAGCAACAACAACGACAATGCTGCCAATGAGAGATACTACTACAACAGCAACAAGGACAATGCCAACAACAGGTACTACAAAACTAAAGCTGTGAACAACAATTACAATAGCGAGAGGCAGGGTTTAAGTGACACGAGGTTCGTGGAGGGTGGAAAATACTTTTATGACGTTAACTCTGAGAAGTACAACAACCCAACACAATATGGTGGTTCATCCAGGGGAGTGAGCTCCGAGAATTGGTCCAACAACAGGGGTTACTTTGGCAACAATAATGTGAACTCCTACGAGAATAAGAACTCCATGGAAGGTTATCAGAACCAGGAGCAGTTTGAAGATGACCAGGAGGACTTCGAGCCTTGAGCTTCTGTCATCAGTGTCACAGTGAAGACTTAATTTTGCTTTTGATTTGGAGTATTCACATCACAGTGGGTGTTTTACTATGCTTTACATTATAAATTACAAAAAGTGTTAAAGGGTAGTAGAATAATTTATTGAGGGGTTTTACTTAGTGGTAATCTTATTAAATCTTGCTTTTGGAATTGCACAGTCTATGTAATGATTTGGAAATATGGCATGTAGTATCAAAGCATATGTAACTTTTGCTATGAACATGTTGTGGTTTCTGGCTTTTCTCACTAAAAAAGGAACAATCTTCTGCGTTGTTTTTCTCTTTAAACCAGTGCAACACAAGGATTAGGGAGAAGGAGAAAGAGAAGCATAGACCAATAAAAGGAAACAAAATTTACTAATTTTAAAACCTTCTCTGGCGGTCCAACTGGCCTTACCTACCAACATAGAGGATCATAGATACCATTTTTGAAACAGTGAGAGGAGCACTACACTGTTGAAGTTGAGTGATAAACATCATTTTGTTATACCTTTCCTTTTCCACCGTAATGGACAAAACCAAGTCAATGATTAGCAATGAAAAACATATTAATTTCGACTTCTAAATCACCCTCCTTTAGATACTCATATGCTAATCTGATAAGACCATATCTGCAAAATAACACATACTAATTCATCAAAAAAAAAAAATCGTAAATGACAATTTTTTAGAATATCAATCTTATCAAGGTTATTTTCCCTTTAAATTAAAAAATTTAACCTTTACCTATATTCGAGGTAGAATTTACAACACATTCCTTTAAAAAATAACTTAATTATGATATCTTATTAGGTGAGTCTATCTTTTAACTCAATTTCATAAAATTAAATATCACAAAATCAACTTATGTAACTCCTAAATTCCACACTTAAATTTCGAAGCTACTTTTATATTATATTATATTATATATTAATTTCATCATATCTTCAATGTAAAATATATAGAAAACATATATTTTAGATAAGGTGAAGTAGAACCTCTTGTTATTTGGAGGAAAGGCTAACGGTGATGTGGAGTATGAATTGTTTTGATTATATACTAAAATTCATTCATGTATTTATATAATTTCACGTTTTTTTAAAAAAAATTCTTCTCATGTAAGCAGCTACACTAAATATTACGAAAAAAACTACATTCATTGATTCACTTCAACGGTGGCTTCTGAGAGCTAGAAAACAGTAGGGAGGAATAGCTTACCCTTTGCCACAGTCTTTGAACATAAATAAATTTAGGTCAATTTGTGGTTTAAGGTGTACAAATGTGGAGTTGTTGTGAATTTGGGTTTCTTGAGATGGAACTAGAAATATTAATTATTTGTTGGTTGGGTGTGCAGAGGAATAATAATAATAATAATAATAATAATGAAATAAATAATAATAAATGGAGTGATTTTTGAAGGCAATCGATTGCGGTTCTTTGGTCCGTGATTGGGGGTCTAGGAAAGAAATAAAGTGTTTGGTTGCACTTTATTTATTCGAAGGGTTGTTACGGTTTGAATATTTAAAAGTTGGGCACAGAAAGACCACTGCACTTGCCTCTTGCATTTCCTTAAATAATTGACGAGGGAACACACTTTCCACAACACTTAGACAAACTACCAAGCAACTAAATCTAAAGTCTCACCTATTTTGCCTACACACTGTACAACTCTACAACAATTTCTCATTATTTCACAATAATATATTCATATCTCGTATATCCAATAATCTAACATCAATTAAAAATTAAGATAAATAATAGTTTACCTACATCTTTCTTCTTTAATCTATGACATCTTTTAAGAATAGAAGAGTGAGAAAATTTCAAATATGAATATGTAAAAAAAATACATATACATACACCATTTTGTTTTAGTTTTCCTTTTTATTCTCATAGTTGTTTTTATTTGTATTACCTAGTACACTAAATAGTGAAATTGTATTGCATCTACCAATTTTCTTAATTTGGATAGTACATGTTTTGAGAGATAGGGGGAAAGAGGGCAGTTGAAAATGTTAGGTTTAGATTAATTGACGGATAACCTAAAACACCTAACTCCTTTCAGACACACCAATGCATGCAAATAACCATACATGCCATCAATTAAATAACCTTCAAAAATACCTCTATTCCTAACTTTTTTTTAAAACCTTTTACTCATTCTTTCAAATTTCTCATAAAATATCAAAATATTATAACTTTCAAAGAAATGTTACATATTTTTTTCTTGTTAACTGTGAAGAAAAAAATGTATGTATTATGAGACTTATATCAATACTTTACATTTTATCTAAATTTTGTAATAGACGTATTTGTGTTACATTTATATTTGATCATATGTTGGTTATAATACACAATAGCGCGTTTTCATAATATTTTTTTTTTGGGTAAATGAGCATTTTAGTTCTCAAAAATATAATTCATTCTTACTTAACGTTATGAAAAGTATTAAAATTTAAAAAATAAAATAAAATTAATTCATGTCATTTTATGTTACTTTTAGTTATGTTTATATTTATCTGACATTACTATGATAAACTTAACTATTAATATTCTAGTTTATGGATGTTTTTTTTTCTTCAAATTTTGAATTAAGTATATGTAGTTTATCAGCATATATTATAATTCTTTCGTTCACTTATATTTATTTATTTTATATTTTTCTTACCTTTTTCTCACATGCTTTTATAGTTTTTCTGGACTTATATTATATCTCCACGTTTGCTTACCGGCACCACTGTTCAAAGTTTAAATGAACTTGGAGTAAAATGTTAAGTCCAAATATTTATTTTTCATTTTCAATAGTATAGTGTATTTTTTTTATAGAGAATTTTAGAAGGAAAATTCATTTATATGGAAATTTGAAATACTTTACAATAAAATAAAATATATTGTTTGGGTATTGAAATATTAGAATTTTATTAGAGTCATTGAATTGCTTAAAATTAAGTAATTTTAAATTCCACCTACTGACATTCTTCCTATTTTTAAATTTATATGTGTTTTTTTTTATATTATTTTCTTAATTTGATTTTGATTTGAGACTTGTTAATCAAACTAAAATTCATATATTATTGGGATGATTAATTTTTTATATTCTCGATTAAGGATTTTTTTTATTAATGTTTGTAGAAAATAATTTTTATTTAAATTATTATAATTATTTTTTTATTATCGTAAAAGACTATTATATTTAACTCGATATTAATGAAGATTTTATTGATTAATATTAGGGAGATTATCTTTAGACAAATGTAAATTATGATTATTATTATTTTTACAATGTTTATAGTAAAAAAAAATCATTATCTACACAAATATTATTCTTTTAGTAATAGTTTCTTTGGATTTTTTTTAGGTATTGATTGAAAAAAAACCACCTACATTAAATAGGATGGTTTGACATTAAAATAATTTTCTGTATTTGATAGTAATTGAAATACTTAAAGAAGAAAATTAAAATTCAATAAGTTTAAATTCACTTATTCAAATATAATATAGTTGAAGTTACTATAAATTGGAAAATTTACTATGCAAAGCGAAGGTAAAAGTAAATTTTAACTTGATATCTACATGTTAATAGCATAAATATTTCAGGTGGTCAAATCATCTTTAAATTTATTTAATCATGTTATTAGCTTGGGTAGATATATAGGTTTAAAGTCTACCTTTTATAAGAAAAAATATATTTGAACTTACATTATTTATGTATTTTTAAATTATAAATGCCAAATATATAAATGGTGAGGTCATAGTTAATATAAACTAAAAATGTATATCCTAATAATTTTATATTCATAATGATACTTAATTAAAATTCAAAAGTTTTACTAAAAAAACTAAAATAACATAAATGGTAAGTTTGGCGTCAAAATGACAAAGTCACACAAGTACAAATGTTAACTTTAATGGATGTCTTATAACGATAAGATTGACTAATTTTATCATATTATTTTAAAACATTTTTAATTTTGATAAATGTTATTTTCAATTACTCCGGGTTTATTTATCACTTTTAATAAAAGAAATATATTTTTATTAACATTGTTGAAACCAAATGATATTTAATTGTAGGCTTAATTTGTTAAAGCTAATTATTTCTATTTCTATTTTTGTTTAATTTAAAACTTGTGCGGATTAACTTTTCATGCCACCAACTTAGGTCCCTGATAGGCGAGGCTTCCACATGGTTTTATTAAGAAGGCACAAGCTAAGGGTACTTAGGGTATGCCTTCTAGATAGAAAAAAAAAAGATTCAAAATAAAAATTATTTGGTTAAAAAAAAAAGTAAGAAATATAGAATGAATAATTTAGTAATATTTTTTTTATGCTCATAAGATTGTTTGATCGAAGAGAAATATAAAAAAAAAATAGAATAAAACTTACTTTTCTAAACATTACTGTTTAAAATAAAATAAAATAAATATTATTTTACATTTTTCTTAATTAATAATTATATTATTTATCATTTAATATTTTATTATTATTATTATGATGTAAAAGAAATCTGTAAAAAAAAAAACAAAAAAAAATAGAACTCCGTGAATATTTTTTAAAATAACACAACGGAATCGTATTTACGTTGTGTCATATTTTTCAGACAAAAAATAATAACAAAACAGATAAAACTTAAAATTAAGGAGAAGGAGTGAGAAGAATATGGGCTCTTGTTCTGCTCTGCTTATAATGAAGGCCCAACCTTGTTGCAGTTAACATTTGGCAACTTCTTCCTGCACCTCTACAAATTTCTTCCTGCACCGCATAATTTTCAAAGAAGACTGTTTTATCAATCCGAAAATAATAAAAAAGTGTGTTCCAGAAAAAAGTGTTTTAGAATGATTTTTCTTTCTTTCATAATTTTTATTTCGAAAATATCTTTTACTTAGGGAACTACTATTCTGGAAATATCTATAACTGTAAAGAATAATTTCAGTATTTTTGAAGAAGGAAGTAAAATGTAGAGGTGCAGGAAGAAATTGCCTTAACATTTTGCTTTCTGAATCCCCATAATTACTAACCTCCTCTGCCGCATCACACTGCTGCTGTCACCGCACTTTCCCTATGGTCATCACTTCCATCACCGCTACACCGCTATCTATTACATACACATTTGTTCTCCATCGTCGCTGCATTTATTGAGAGGAAAAAGAAGAAGGGAGAGAAAGTTGCTCTAGAAAAGTTATTCTAAAAGATATAAAATATATTTTACTATTTTAGAAAGTTAGTTTTGGAAATTTTGTTTTGGAACACATCATTTATATGTTTTGGAAAGCTTATTCCAAAAATTATCTTTTAAAAAAATTGTTTTGAAATGTATTTTATATATTAAAAAAAATTGTTCTGAAAATCTGTTTTCAAAATTTTATTTATACCAAAATTTGTGTTTAAAAACTTATTTTAAAATATTTTTAAAACAGATAATCCAAAATTCACATTTACTAAAGATAAAATAATTATTTTAAAAATTATATGGTGCAGTTAAAAATTATAGAAGTGTATGAAGAAAAAGCCTTGTAGTTTTTATCACTATTCATCAAGTCCATTCTAATGGATCAAAATAAAATTTTAATTATTAACGTGGCACCGAATCAACAAATATAGGTATTATGAAATATGAATATTAATAAGAATAAAATAGAAGTATATGTATTAATAACTTCCAAATATAAAATGTTTAAATGAAGTATATGTATAATTAATGCATTATCAATGAGAATTTTTTTAACCTAATCAATATATCTCCTTTTAAGACAAACAATCATGATTAAAAAGTTCACTGAATAATGAAATAAATTAATTTTCACTTGAACAAATAAATATTATTATTAATTTTAAAATATTATCTTTAAAAAAAGCTTGAAATCACCTATTACATATACTGAAATCTTTAAGAATCATCAAAACTATGCAATCATCAAACAAATATAGATAATCCATAAAAATTAACCCATAAATGAAATCATGTTGTTGGATCCCATGAACCACAGGTCCAACTGGTGCAAAAGTTCAATAAAAGAAATGTAACCTCTCTAGGAAAATAATATAAAGTGTATTTCATCAGCCTTTTCATCTCTTTTATTTTATTTATTCGGGTTATAAAATTGTTTAACTAAAATAGGAGTATATCTAACAAATAAACTTATTTTACTAACTTAATGTAATTTTTTCAGAAACTATAAAAAATGAGTTTATTAATAATTTGTTTTTCATTTTCACTCTCAATACTTTAAAAACAATCTTCATGCTTGCTAATCATTGGATACTACATTATTTATTTCAATTATTATAATATTTGTTTTCAATAAAAAAATTAATTAAACAAACCATAAATAATTCAAAAAATTGAACTTGAAATGTGTTAATCTAAGTGAAGTTTAATTTATATTTATTAAATAGCATGTCATGTTTAAATTTTGTAGACAAAACATTATAATAAAAATGGAGATATGTTAAAAGTAATCAACTAAGTTTTTGTATAAAAACGTAAATAAATTTAATATATACTTGAACAAAATAAAATAATAGTTAACTCATTATTTTATATATATACTAACAGAAACACAGGCGTTGTTGCGCTTGTGTATCCACATTTTTCTCTTTTACTCAACTTTCATAATGATAGAAATTTAACATACATACATAACTAATTTAGGATGAGTCAAAATTGAAAAACAAAAATTAACATTTAAAATAAAAATGATGAATTAATTAAACAATCTTTTTTTTCTTTTTCTCTAGTTTAAGTTTCTCTTATTCTTCAAGCTTTTTTTCTTCTTCCATTGACAGTTTTGAGTGTGATGGTGTTCACGTTGAGGTTATGATTGACTTGATTATAAATACAAAAGAATAATGACTTTATCAAATAATATAGTTGCTTTAATGGAGTGAAGAGAGTGATTGAAAGTGAAGGTTATTTTATTTGATATATGATATTTGATGTGGAAATGGATGAGAGTATGCTCTCTCTTTCTTCTTGTTGTTACTTTAAAATAAGGAATTAAAGGAAGAGTGGAGGAGTTAGTTTGCGTATAAAAATTGTACATTAATATTAATTTAAAAAATTAAAAAATAATTTTATTTTAATTTTAAGTAATTCATATGAAATGACAAAATACTCTATTGTACTAATAAAATCAGATATATTAAATAAGGGTAAAACCGGACAAAAATTATGTACACCAAAAAACGGTCATGATGGGGAATCCCCTTTACAAAGGTCATACAAAGACCGTTGAATTCCCTTTATATATTGTTCTTTAAAAAAAAAAAACTCAGAAAAAGTGTCGGTAGTAATCATATTATTGACTTGAGATGTCATATTGGTGAATTTGTAGTAAGGAGGGAACCCATGCTTACAGGTGTCGACACTGTGACCAAGACGATTACAAAAAGTGCAGACTTTTCTAATAGAAAAAAACTTTGAGGTTTTAACATCACCAGAAGGAAAACACACATTGCGAAAACAAACAACCTCAGTATGACCGTATTTACCACATAAATTGCATGTAATAGTGCGACTACTGTTAAGATTATGAAGACTAGGGTTTTCATTAGACATTGCCTAAGAGATTTTGAAACTCAATCAAGATTTTGAAAGAGAACAGAAAAAATACCAAGAACAGCAAAGAAAAAAATAAAGATTAGAGAGAAACGCTATATTACAATCAATGAAGATGAATATTTGTCTAATGTGGTGTTTCAATGAAGCGCACCTAATCACAATGGAGAAATGAAGGTTCTGATGAACCCTAATTACAAATGAAAAAGAGACAATGACTCAAGCGTAAAAGAGAAAAAAACATAGAAAAGAAAATACAAAAGAAACTCTTATTCACTTGTGTATTAGATAATAAAATACATGGTGTATATATATAAAAAAAACACTAAAACCTAACTAAAATAGAAAAGGAAAGTTGGAAAAAAAAAAGTCTAATAACTTAAAACAGAAAAACTAAATATATAAACAAAAATTCAAGAAAATTATATGAAACACAGTATCTAACAAAACACCTTACAACAATTAGAAATTTACCAAAAGTCTTTCTTCAGAAAAAAGAAAAAAAAGAAAACAACTTACTAAAGAAAGCTCAACTTTAGAAGTCTGTATTCATTTTGTAGCCATGTTATTAAGATGAAGCATGAAAAAAAAGGGAGACGAAGGAGTTGAAATAGCAAACACGTGAGTTTCGAGAATTAATAATAAAAGTCAGTGATAGAGAAAAAAAACATGTTCATTTTCGCTAATCACACTCTAATGTCTTGTTAAAACAGCACTCTCCTATTCTTTTATTCTAATTAAAACGAAGTCTATCTTTAACCCACTTTAAAACCCATTTATTTACGTTATCAACATCTAAATTTTATCTTCACCCTTTACTAAAAGTCCTACCTATAACTTTAAATGAATTAAAGATTTAAACACATAAATTTTAATTATCATTTATAATTTATTTCATACACTTATTTCATCATACAAAGCACAATTCCTTGTATGTATTTTGAAAGACAAAATTTTCATTAATATATTATCAAAGAAAAAATTACTTAAAATATTATATGTAAATATGACATAATCTGATAGTAAAAACGCACGCGGAAGCAATACACACAATCACGAATCAACTGCAGAAAAATAAATAACACAAGATTTAACGTGGTTCGGTCGCCAACTGCAACCTAAATCCACACGGGCAACTATTAGGTTTACATTATATCCTGTTGCACACCAATTACAAGTACAATGATCTCTTCAAATAGAGATAAATAGAGATAATAAAGGGACAATGATTAAGCCCACTCACTAAAACATGGTGTCTACTCAGCCCAACCCAATTGGTTCTGGCTTCATACCCAACAATCTCCCACTAGAAGTCGCGGAACAATGTTCACCTGCGCTTCAACTTGTACATGGTGTCTTATTAGCCCAACCCAATTGGTCTTGACTTCATACCCAACAATCTCCCACTTGAAGTCACGGAACAATGTTTACCTGCGCTTCAACTGTGTACATGTACTTCTGTAATCTGTCGACGGAACTCAATGTTCCACCTCTAGTTGCCACCCGCCTTCTTAATCATTTTGAAGACTTCGTTAAAACTCCCCTGAGTTTCAACACGTCAATCACTGACCCGTTCTCTGTTCCTACCGACTCCCACTTACAGGAACTGCCGGATCCTGAAACAACCTGAGAACAAACACTCTCCATATTCAACAAGAAATTTTCTGGAGAAGTTTCAACCGCTGGAATACTGGTTCTCCTAACCCACTGTCATCTAGGAACCTCAGCTGAAGTAGAACCCGTGCTCCCACTGCCACAAGTACCTCTGACTGGTCTACCTAAACCTTTCCATGCTCGTTGATCTTGAATCTGACCTGTGGCTCTGGGTTTCTCTCTTGTAAAGACAACCCTCTTCTACCCACGAGATTCTGTGAACCAGACTTTGTTTATCTTCTGAACTGGGATGGTCACTCCCTCAGACATGGTAATCCGACCATATACAACTAACCTCTCTTTCTTCCGCAGACCATGACAAGATTTCCCTTGACGACCTTCCACTGCTGATTTCCGAACTTCACTTCATGTCCCTGTTCGTCCAATTGCCTAACAGAAATCAAACTTTTCCTCAAGCTTGGAACAACTCTGACATCCTTCAAAGTCCATAAACCAACTGGTGTCTTCAACGCTATGTTACCCATGCTCGTAACATCAAGAGTTCTGTTGTCTGCTAGTCTTACCTTTCCAAAGTCTCCAATAACTAGATTCTGCAATGCTTCAGAATCCATGACCCAGGAATCCACACTGCTATCTGCGCAACAGACTAAAATGTCCTCGTCCGCGAAGTCTTCTGCAATGTTGACTTATTTATCATTTGGGCATTGATTCCTGAAATGTCCCACCTCCTTGCAGTTCCAACATGTTACACTTGAGCAATCTCGAGTCTTCGACTGACTCCTTCTTTTGTTCTTGCTCCCACTATCTCTGATATTTTTCTTACCTCTAATGACATATAGAGATTCACTAGATAATTCCCCAAAACTCCTTCTTTAACATTCTCGCCAAGAATGAGATCACGAATTTTCTCAAAAGTGAATCCATCGGATCCCGCTAAACTGGTAACTACTGTAACCATTCCGGACCAACTGTCAGGCAAAGATAATAGCAGTAGTAAAGTTTGAACTTCATCATTGAACTTAATGCCCACTGACATAAGTCTGGCTAAGATTGAATTCGTTTTATTGATGTGCTCAGTAACTGAAATCGCAAATCCTCAATTTGCATTTTCCACCAACTGAAATTTGTACCATCGAATTTTCAATTCGGAACTTTCCTTCTTCTGCCATCTCAAATGACTAAACGAGATACTCGGTACAACTAATTTCAGATCTTGGCAATCCCTTTTTTTTAAAATCAAAACCACAAAAATTGCACCACCCAAAATCACTCACCAACAGACCTGGTCGCAGTCCCCACTGCACTGGCGCTCCGCCGCACTAGACCGCAGCTGCCAGGACGCGCACCACCGCTGTTCGCGCTCCGCACCACCACTGTCGCTGGTCACCGCTGTCACACTGCACTTCGTGCCGTCTCAGACCAGCACACCTACAGAACACACATGCAACCCTAACTTTGGATGTCGTTGCCGCCTCTGCGAAACCCTAGCTTTGGGATGCCGCTGCAACCCTTGCAAAACCTTAGCTTTGGGATGTTCTTGCCGCCTCTGCGAAACCCTAGCTTTGGGACGCTACTGCAGCCGCAATTTTCATGTCTCGTTGATTAATTTCTGCTGATCGGATCTCTGGTGTGTAAACGAACCAAGCTCTTGATACCACTTGATGGGAAAAAACGCACGCGGAAGCAATACACACAATCACGAATCAACTGCAAAAAAAAATAAACAACATAAGATTTAACGTGGTTCGGTCGTCAACTGCAACCTATATCCACACGGGCAACTATTAGGTTTACATTATATCCTGTTGCACACCAATTACAAGTACAATGATCTCTTTAAATAGAGATAAATAGAGATAATAAAGGGACACAATGATTAAGCCCACTCAC
>Ga0123342_1004530_pt1 | contig 21088 bp, 9 predicted proteins | sample Turbeawhitnodule_FD_89960 | JGI IMG/M metagenome (GOLD analysis project Ga0123342, IMG submission 89960) | Root nodule microbial communities of legume samples collected from Mexico - Turtle bean Mexico white nodule | ecosystem: Host-associated > Plants > Roots > Nodule | place: Mexico: Nepantla...
CATACTCATCATGCACCTTCAAAGCCATCACAACTCCTAGGAGGGCTTTGTTTCACTCACCCATTGCTTCCGCATCCATTTTACTACTTTGATTCAAGAAGAACACATGAAATGCCATCATTATTACTATAATAATAGATTTTATTTAATAAAGAGAGTTGTTAAGCTATTATTTTTATAAGAAAATGTTAAAATTTATTTTTCTCTCATAAAACTTTTTATTAAAATCACGTGATACATAAAAATCTATAAAAAAAGGGAATATTAAAATGAAGATAACCTTAACATAAATTTATTGATGCAAGTAAAATTAGTAAAATTAAAAATTTAGTTCAATAGTCATTGAATGGATAACTTTGACTTTTATTTTTACATTAAAGTCATTAATATGATAATGACTTCTATTTCTTCGAAGATAGTTACTCTAATTATTTATTATTATTTTTTGTATTTTTATTAATTATATTAGTATAAGCTAGTTATAAATATACAAAATAAAATTATTTATGCTATTAAGTATAATTTTATAATTTATATTTTATTTATAATAGTATTATATTTAAAAATATTATTTAATTATTTTTAATATATACTCACTTTGTTTAGATGATAATTTTATTTATTTATTTTTTACTTAAGTTGATTATATAAGTGTGGTAATTATCTATATAAGCAATGAGCCTCATATATATATATACATTTTAAAATACTATATACACTTTATCATTATTTTGAAAAATAAAATATAATTTAAAGCATATACTATAAGTGATTTCAATTTTGATTTTACAAAAGCAAAACTCGATATAATGAAATAACCAATCTAAATCCAAATAACAGAAATTATCCAAAATTTATATTCTAAAAAATAATTGAGTACATTTTAAAAACAATTAAATATCTAAAAATTATTAAAAAAGTAATACTATTTTATTTTAGAAAGTATAAACAGTAAATTTTTAACGAATAATATAAATGTTTTTATTTATTTATGATAGTTTATACGAATATAAATAATAAAAAATACAATTAAAAGAAAATTGTTATTAAAATATCCACTTATTGAACACTCATTGTTGAAGTGATAACTTTTTTTTTTTATAAAATGTTTTCATTGTTAGATATGCTACTTGACTTCTCAGTTAGGCTGAAATCTCAAATAACAACAATTATTTGTCATTCCATGAAAAAAGTATTATTAAAACATACAAAAATATGGAAGATTATACTAAAATTCATATGCTAACAAAAACGATACTGTACCGGTCGACACCGGACGATCGAATGGTTTACGTTAAATGACTTAATGACTTAATTAAATAAAGAACGTGCTTACACGTGGAGCGAACAATTATAACCTTCGTTGAATAAGTTAAGCACGTTCTCTGGAACACTCCCTGGATTTCAGGAAACCACTAGGCATGACCCAGAGACCACTAAGCATGTCTCTAGCCATCAGTTGTTTGGCCCACATGGCCAAGGCCCAAGTCAACCTACTAAAGGGACTTCTGAAAGGGGGAGCACCATCGCTGACTTGAGCGTCGGAGTGCAATCGCAGGTACCCTCGCCGACCAGCCGGAGCACGCGAAGAGGAAGAGAAACTTGAAGAATAGGACAGCTAAGGACAAGGTAATTATTGTGTATCGACGTGGGTCAACATTGCTCAGCCCCCAATATCCATACAGATACAATATGTGAATCACACTTGGAGAAAACAATGAAACAACAAGTCGCCCGATACGTACTCATTGATCAGGATCTCTATCGGAGAGGATACTCTCGTCCTCTCCTAAAGTGTATTAGCCCAGAACAAGTCACTTATGTGATGAGCGAGCTGCACGAAGGGATATGCGGAACCCATTCCGGAGCACGAACCATGTCCGCCAAAATATTGCGAGCCGGATACTACTGGCCGACCGTGCAAGGGGACTGCACCGAATATGTCCAAAAGTGTGTAAAGTGTTAGGAGTTCGGCACCCTGTTACACCAAAAACCAGAAAATCTACACTACATTATATCTCTCTGGCCCTTCGTGAAGTGGGGAATGGATATTATCGGACCCTTTGCACCTGGTAAAGGGCAATGCAAGTTCCTGTTGGTCGGCGTCGATTACTTTACCAAGTGGATTGAGGCCGAACCATTGATGGCTATTACCGCCCGCAACGTCCAGAATTTTGTTTGGAAAAACATTGTTTGCAGGTTCGGCCTACCTCAGGTTATTATCACCGATAACGGTCGACAATTCACCGACCGAGGGCTAGCTGAATTCTACGATAAACTCCACATCAAGCATGTCACGAGTTCGGAGCACCCACAAACCAACGGAAAAGGCCAAAGCCGCCAACAAAGTCATCCTCAATGAGTTGAAGAAAAGACTTGGGTCCAGCCAAAGGAAATTGGACCGAAGAACTGTTAGAAGTTCTCTGGGCCTACCGCTGTACTCCCCAATCGACGACTCAGGAGACACCTTACAGTTTGACGTACGGCACCGAGGCCATGATTCCGGTCGAAATAAGTGAACCTTCGTTATGCCGGCAAACGTTAGACTTGGACTTGAACAAAGAAAATCTACTGGTCGGCCTCGACCTCATCAATGAATTAAGGGACAAATGCAGGATAAGAGAAGAAGCATGCAAGATACGGGCGGCAAGGAGATATAACTCGAAGGTAAAGCCACAAAGTTATCAAAAAGGAGATTTGGTTTGGCGCATGCGTAACGACACTCGGAAGGACGGCGAAAAATTTTCAAGCAACTGGGAAGGACCGTTCCGCATTGCCGATCCAACTACTGGCGGAGCATATTACTTAGAGTATTTATTAGGAAAATCTATACCGAGAACGTGGAATGCCACACATCTCAAATTCTATTACAGCTGATAAATAAATTCAGTGTACTCTTTCCTCGCTTGGTCGTTTTATCCCTAAGAAGGGTTTTCGACCGAGAAGGTTTTAACGAGGCACTTTAAAAAACTCAGTCTCATGAAATCATTACTAGCTTGGCCAGAAATTAATAATTTTATTATTAATTAATTAACCGCGCGGTCGGTCCAAATTATAACTCAAACGTTATCAGAACTACCAGTTTGGTCAGAAATTAATAATTTTCATTATATGTTTAATTAACCGCGCGGTCGGTCCGAATTATAACTTCAACGTTATCTGAATCATAACTTAAACGTTATTTACCAAGTTTTGGTCAGAAATTAATATATCAATTATTAATTAACCGGTCATTCGGTTGGAATTATAACTTCAACGTTATCCGAATCATAACTTAAACGTTATTTACCAAGTTTTGGTTAAGAATTAATATATCAATTATTAATTAACCGATCAATCGAGCATAACTATAACTTATATTAAAACGTTGTTTATCATTTTTTATAAGAAATTACTAATATTAATTATTAGTTCAGTTAAACCGTTCATTCGGTCAGAGTCATCGCTTATTGATCGAGTTGCAACACGATTATTGGTATAAGTCAATCACACAATTCGATCAGTCGGCAAGAGTACTTAACAGAAATGCATAATCACATTAACAGCGGAAAAGAAAAGATAATTGTTCAAGGCAGTTAAAATATAAAGCAATAAATTGTTTTAGGCCCACACCCCGAGTCCAGGTTAAGGTAATTTAAGATGATATCGATGGTTTCGTCCAGCTGCGCAGATTCATCCGGTTGTATAGTATCGTCCGCTTGTGGTGTCTCCGCAGTTGGATTCTCCATGATTTGGTCAGTGTCTTTGGCTTCCTCACCTCCAAGCGGCATCAATTGGCCACCTATCACGTCCATATTGGATTCATACCGCTCGTCATCCACCGGCACATCGTGATAGAAGGCCACCTGTCGGACACCCTGGTTGAACGACTCCTCATTAATACTTAGCATGAAGCCCTGGAGTTGTTCAACTTGGGAGCTAAGTGATTCCTTATCGGCAATCAGCTCTTCCTTTGCCTTCACCACATCGTCTCGTTCGGTCATCACTTTGTTTAGCGTGGCCTTGAGAGCCTCTTGCTCCTCCTTGGCCAACTTTGACTCCTTCTGAGCATCTTTAATGGCCTTCAGAGCCTCCTTCAAAGAGACGGCCGAGTCACTCAATTGCTTCTTCAACTTTGGAATGGACACTGTCTTGGTTCTCTTCAGCTCATCACCAATTGCTCTGCTCACGAAGGCCGCCCGGCACTGCACCTCCACCATTTCTTCTATCAAATCCAAACAGGGAACAGTCGATAGGACACCCTCATCCTCAGGGCGTAGATCGAATTGCATAGTAGGGGCCACCCTTACGGATAGCCCCAACATGCTCACCGGACTCCCAGACGACGTCCGGGTCTCAGAACAAGGTGCCTTAGCGGGGCGCCCTCTCTTCTTACCTTGGACTAGAGCGGCAACGGGCTCGATCGACATGATTTCGCGCTCGGTCGGCTGAGGCGCGATCCCAGCAACAACGGATATCTTTCGGCCCTTGGCCTGCCTCTTAAGGCTATGCATGAATTTCCTTATATTAGGATCTATTTTCAGAACAATATCTGCAAAATAAAACGATTTATAATTAAGAAACGTCAAGTTGTTAACGAAACGACCGAAGGGGAAAGGTGCTCACCATTCAGATCTGCCCATTACTTGGACGACCCATAAAGAGCCACCAGTTGCCGGGTAGGAAGCCTACACGGTAGCTGGTTTACGATCAACAAAATCTCCTTATCGAAAGGAGATAAAGAATCCCAAAACCGATTCTCAAGAGAGGTTGGCTTTTTAGTCCAATGGAACGAAAATTTGGTAGTCCCATCGGCATTATAAAACAAATCTCAGTCGTTCGGTTCAACAAAAACCTTGAAGTAATACTCCTTAAAGTTCTTATAAGAAGTGGTGAATGCTGCAAAATGCACATTCCCCGGACGGCTGGACAGAGACAACCACCCTACGGGAGTACTAGGATGAGTGTTATAGTAATACAAAAAAGACTCAGGCGTGGGCGTAAGGCCAAAAATCTGACAAATGATTCAGAAGGCTTGCAAAATTGCCCACGAATTTGGATGTAACTGGGTCGGCGCAACATTTAGAATACGGAGGACTCTCATGGTGAAATCATCAAAGGGAAAAGTTATATGCAAATGAGAAAAGAAAGTGCTATATACAAAGAAAAAATCATGAGGGGCGTTCTCCCGACCGTGGCACACACGGTCGGTCACACCACATATATCAACAGCCAGTGCCTCGGTCGGGCAGTCTGGTGCTAGAAAATCTTTATGCGCAAAAAAGAAATTCATTTAAGTCATCAGAAGTCTTAATTTTGCTAGGAATTTGGAGGATAGACGGATCAACCCAATCTACGATATTTGAGGACTCTACAGAGGAAGGCATAACTAACCTCAACGACGGAACTGACACTGGCAACAAACTCAGCACTCGGCACTCAGAGCAAACGGCACAAGATTCAGAGAGCAGAAGAAGTTGGAAAACCTTCAAACAATCAAATGAGGCGTTATTTACAGGCTGGGAAGTGAGAGAAGAAAACCCCAGCGTTCGTCCAGCACCATTAGATCAAACTCAATCCAACGGTTAAGCGCATCCGGCATACGAAACGACACAAAATCCTCAACGTTGAACCCATCAAGATGGGATAGCGCCTCCAAACGGCAGCTCTGCCATGTGTCACATCTCTGCCACGCATTTAATGATGCCAGCTACCAAGCACTACCTCGAAAATCCCACGCGTCTTATACGACTCTTCGGCCATCCACATCCTCGAGCCTGGGGGCAAGTATATCGGTCGGCACCGGACGACTGAAGGGTTTACGTTAAATGACTTAATGACTTAATTAAATAAAGAACGTGGTTACACGTGGAGCGAGCAGTTATAACCTCCGTTGAATAAGTCAAGCACGTTCTCTGGAACATTCCCTGGATTTCATGAAACCACCAAGCACGATCCAAAGACCAGTAAGCATGTCTCTAGCCATCAGTTGCTTGGCCCACATGGCCAAGGCCCAAGTTAACCTACTAAAGGGACTTCTGAAAGGGGGAAAAGGTACGTTTTGGATGATATCAGAGAATTCTCATTGAGCACCATCGCTGACTTGAACGTCGAAGTGCAATTGCAGGTACCCCACCGACCGGCCGGAGCATGCGAAGAAGAAGAGAAACTTGAAGAATAGAACAGCTAAAGACAAGGTAATTATTGTGTATCGACGTGGTCAACATTGCTCAACTTTCCATAGACACATACGTGTTAACAAAAGTTGGTAACCTGTTAATAAAATTGAAGTGATAACTTTATTATAAAAGATAATGCTAAAATCAACAATTGAATGATGATCTATTTAGACCGAAATTGTCAAATAATGACGATTTAAATATATATTTTTTCTCAAATCAATAAATTCATGATGAAATTACACCATTTTAACCCAAAAAGCCCAATCAATGATGGGACGATGATTACATCAGAGGCAATATTTTTCTTTTCTTTGTGTTGAAAGGTAGAAGAAAACTATGGTCCTGAACAGTTCTGGTATTAATTTTGTACCCTTCGTTTATTTAGTATAAAAACAAGAAACATTTATTAGGGTACAGTTTTTTCTTTCCTTTTTTCATCAATCATTTTGTAAATCATATAAACAAAAATCATAGGTTTATACTCTCTTCCTCTCTCCCTGTTTTCACTTCCATGCATTGCTTCATCCTCTCATTTCTTTCTGTCACAACTCTTCTTGTTTTTACAACATTTAGATTCTCTAGTTACTGGTGTAAAACTAAATTAATATATTTAAACTTTTTCCTATACATCAAAATTAAAAGTTAAAATAAAATTAGTTAGAGATTTCACTTTCATTGAAAATTTGTTAAATTATAATATATAAATATAATACAAATCACATGTTATAAATCAATGATCACATGATATTAAATTAAACATAAACTTACTTGATATTAAATTAAACATAAACTTACTCGTTAAAATATGATCAGAATAATATAATTTTTTTTTATCTCACAAGACATGACAACATTATATTAGACAAAAAAATTATTAATATCTCTAAGATTTAAAAAAGAGAGTTTAATTACATAGCTACGAATAAAAATATTGTATGTTTTAAAAGTAGAAAAATATATGATCAAATATCTAAACTAATATCATTAATGTACTTAATTTTCTTTCAGCACGCTTAATTTATAATTTAAATATATTTTTATCGTTATTTTTTTCATCCCATTATGTTAGAGACTAAAGGATAAAAAAAAATTAAATCCTTCCAGGTGGGAACATTATAATTAAATAAAGTTTTTTTATTAATAAAAATAAATTTAATAAATATGTTCTAACCTTATTATAAAAAAAATATACAATATACCACAATCCAAAAGTAATAGTTTTTAAATAAAATAAAGTAAAATTTGAGACTAATTCTTCCTATAATATTATTTACACTTTTATTTCTTACCTAGCATTCTTTTTATTTTTATTTCTCTATCTAGCACTTTTTATTTTTATTTCTCTATCTAGCATTATTTTAAAAATAAATTAAAAATTAATAAATTAAAAAAATTAATCTTAATAATTAAAAAAATAATCAGTGAGAACACACTGTAAGCAATTGAAAATTATTTTTGAGAACATCTCATCAACTTTTTTATTTGGTTTGAAAAGTAAACCAAAGTACAAAGCAAAGTCATAGATCCCTTCTGTCCAATGGTGAGACAACCATGGCATGTTAGGCAAGAAGGAGAAGATTCTAAAGCCTCCTTTGTTTAATTTATCTTTTAAAAGTGATTATAAAAATGCATACAAAAGTGATTATCTTTAAGATTTTACAAAAAAAAAAAAGAGTTAAAAGTCTATTTTGCTTGGTTAAAATGAGAAAAATACTATTTTATTTTAAAAATTAGTTAATATTTCAAAATTTTGTCACGACTCACTTTTTTTTATAAATAACCAATATATATATATATATATATATATATATATATGTGTGTGTGTCTGTATTTTTTTAAAAAAAAACTTAAATAAATATACTGAAAATTTTAAAGGAATTCTAACCATTTATTATGTTTTTATTTAATACATATGGTTAAAATAAAAGATAACTAATACACTATTTCACGTATTTATGTTTTTCATTAAAGTTTGATTTTTATTGGAACAACTAAATTATAAACATAATAAACAATCAGAATTTATTAAACAGAATCTCCATTTTATTTTAGACTGACTAAAATCTAAATGAATATTTTAATAAATAAGGTTTATTTATAATTAAAGATTTGATAAGACTGTTATAGGAGGTATTAAAGGGTAAACAGAGTTGGGAGATGAAGGAATTATGAAGCATGAAAAGTGGAATAAGTCCCACGCGCCCAATGGTGCACGTAGGGAAGAACCACATATTATGTTTTTTACACGTGCAGGACAGACAGAAACTTAATCGTTTTCTTTCTCTCTCACTAAGTCACTAATGACAGAGACAATGGACGTTGTTCAAATCATACACACTTTTTTCTTTTGTTTTTTTGTCTTTCCTTTTCTACTTCAAATGTTATGTTTCGTCGGTGACTGGTCTTCGCTTTGTTTTCTTCTGAAAAAATAAAACTCAGAATATTAGACATGGACGATCGAAATTAATGTTTGCAGGTGTGAGAATAAATGGTTTGGTAGAAGATTTTACTTTTTCTTTCCTTCTTCATCTGCATGTACCACTAAATCATTTATTCCTCCTTTTCACATTGCAAATCAATATCTCTTATTTCTTCTTCGATTAAACCTTTATCATATACTTACACTCAACTAATTATTCATAATCCATTACGGATGGGAAAAAAAAAAAAAATTTAATGTGGTTCAGTTGTAAATGCAATTTACATGGACAACTAATTAAGTTTTCATTCGGTTTGTTATAATTTTATTATAAATATAAAAATCTTTTAAATAAATATTATAAAGGGACACAATAAATAAACAAACTTACTAAAATATGGTGTCTATACGACTCAATTGGTTTGGTTTCACACTCAACAATTACTCCAATTGGCTCTTTCTTCTCTCCACCCCTTCTAAACACAGCAAAACGATCGATTAAACACAGCAAAACGATCATTTATATTGTGTTTCGAAATTCTGTTACCTTTCAAATGATTAACTATGTTACAAATCTCTCGATACAATTATTATTTGCAAGTTAAACAATAGCATCATCTTAAATTTTTTATTGTAAGCAATTCAAGATATGTATTATTAGTAATACATTTTCAAGTTCTTGTGAAATTTATTCAAACATTTACGAGAAACATGTGTTCGTCTAGAACTCAGGAAGATTGAGCTTCTCTTTGAGTTTTAAGTATGGGGTTTTAGCTCGTATTTATCTAAATATGAAACATACTTTATATTAAAAACATTTTATAAGTATTTAGATGAAATATCAAAGTTGTGATATGATTTGAAATATATTGGCTAAAAGAATTCACTCAAATGTAAACTATTCATACTCTACTAAGTATAATAATTTGAGTAATCGCTCTAATCAATTCAGTTTCATGATATTCAAAGGTACAAAAGATACCAACTCAATCAAATAGTGACAAACAAAAGAAAAAATGTTTTTCAGCGTCCCAAAGTAGTAGAACAAGAAGCTAGAATGCACTGTGCTGAAGGACAGAAGGGAGAGCTAAATATCTAGAAAATCCCTGACAAACATGAATGAAAGGAAGGGTGTGATGAAAAAAATCACACGCGAAAGCAACACACAATCACGATTCAACTACAAAAAATAAATAACACAAGATTTAACGTAATTCGATTGCCAATCTGCAACTTACATCCACAGGAAACTAATTAAGTTTTCATTCTGTTTGTTACAATTTTATTACAAACACACAAATCTCTTAAATAGAGATTATAGAAGAGACACAATAATTAAATCCACTTACTAAAACATGGTATCTAGTCAGTCCAGTCCAATTGGTCTTAGCTTCACATTCAACCGGGTTCATACACATCAAGATATGGTCATTAGAGTTTTGGGTTGGAAGACTAAGGATCCTACAAAGAATCACAAACTGGATTCTTTCCAATCTCATGAGCAGACGAGGGGCAAAGCAGAAAAACAAGAAAAAGAAATATGGAGTCGGGCTATAAGTGTACACATAGGTGAGAATAATCTTATATGTAGGTGTTGGTGTGGGATGCACACATGCACATCAAAGAACCAAATGTAGATGCAGATAAATCTAAGAATTTGTTAGGCAACTTATCCTACCATGACAATTTTAGAATTTTCACAAAGACAACGTAAGGAATAGCTATCACTCATCTCATAGGGTGCTGATGTCCAACAATTGTATCATAATGGTATTGGAAGGTACTATTAAGAATGGAACATATAACAATATAAATGGGGATCTTAGTTTGGGTGAATTGTTATGTCATTTCAACTAAAAAAATTTGAAGTGCAAAATGGAGGTTATTAAGTATGTGGGAAATTTATATTAATGGTACAATTGGTTTTTGTTATTAGGGATATGGGTAATTTCTTTTTTTATTACGTATATTGGTAAATTGTGGGTATAGAAAACGATTTTATTTAATGAATTATTTTGAATCAGTATGACTTCATGTATACGAAAAAGAAATAGTTAAAGAAAAGAATGATTTGATTATTATTATTATAAATTTTTTGAGTTTGTTAAGTTTAGAAATTAATTAATTGAAGTCGTGGATCTACTAAACAATTTCAAGTTTCGAAAAAAATTTGGATTTTGAAAAAAATCTGTTTCTCCTACATCACTAAAGTTGATTTGAAAATTCAACTTATGTAGGAGTCGTGCAGGTGATGAATAAGTATGATGTTTGTAATGTATTTGGTTTATTTTTTAATTGAATCGTGGTGCATTTGATTATTTGAGTTATGATACAATAATTGATAGTTTCATAATTGATAGTTTCCTAGTTTAAGGACGAGCCCTTGCTCTAATGATTGAAATTTAGCAAAAAAAAAGTTAATTGGTTTAATGGATTTCACAAAATCACTTCCACATGAAAATAATTATAAAAAAATAAAAAATAAAAAATCAACAAAAAAATGACAATTTTTTTAATTAGTAAAAAGAATGAAAATATTGTTTATTAATATATTTTGCATTTTTTTTTAATTTATTACTGTTATAAATTTTTGAAATGTAGGTAATCGTATGAAATTTATTTATTGTGAGTAAGAAAAAAATATTACGTTAAATCATGTAATAAAATAGATATAAAAATTAAATAGTTTTTTTTATTGATAATAAAAAAAAATAGGAACAATTTTAGGGGTGATCCAACCCTTATACATAAATACATGACAATAAACTCCTATTAGATCACCTACCTACCAACTTAGCAAACCCAACCTTAATGAATCAACCTCATACAAGTCATAGGATTTAATACCCAACTAGAATACAGGAAATATGCAGAACGAGACTTTGCATGAATCCAAGACCATACCTTAACTTGCACCGAAGCGAACACTTCAGACACATCTGCCACTCTGCTATTAAAGATGACCGAGTTCCTAAGATTCCAGATTTCGCCAACCCAAATTGTACCCCAAACGTCGTCAATCGAAACAGAAGCCTGACTCCTCCTTAATTGTGCAAAGTTTGACTTAGAGTCCTTGTGAAATACAAACGACACACCAAGTCACTCAAAGCATAGACACCAAATACGCCAAGCAAACTTGCAAACAAAAAATAAGTGACACGACAACTCCCCAAAAATTAAATAGTAAGTTAAGTCTTGTAAGTAGAAATAAAATCTATAACTACTAAATAGTCAAACTTATTTATTATATTATTATTTATGATATAATTATTGTCATTATTATTACCACTATTATTTTAAAAAAAATGTATATAAAGTATTGTTTTTTCATTGTTATAATTGAGAAGATATTACATTTTTATTATTTTAAACAATACTTATTTTAATATATTTTATTTATTTTTAAAGACAAACCTTAAAATTGTGACTTAAATATCAATAATTTATAATTGTTATAAGTCACAATTATTGGTGGTGGGTGTATATATCACACTTACGTACCTATTGAGATGTTTGATGTTGTCTAAGATAAAAAAAAATGTTACAATTTTAAGAATGTAGATTAAAATAGTCTATATTAAAAATAATTTTAATTAAATATAATTTAAGGAACGTACAATTAAATGTCATATTTTAAATATTTTTTAGCACATTTTTTAATGTGGTTTTCTTTTTTTAAATCACATCACAGAAGTGTATAATAATATTAAAATCATATATATTATAAAAAGACGCTAACATAAAAAAAAACTAAAACATAAAAATTATAATGATGCAATTTATGATGTTTATGAAAGGAAGTTTTTCACTAATAGATGTACGAAGAGAGATGTTGACACTTTAACGTAAATGTTGTACGAAAGACAATCAAAACTTCAATTCATTTGTAAATTCTCTCCTTTTGTAGTTAAACTTAGAACAAAGAATATTTATTTGTATATTATCTCTAAGTTTTTTTTGTAAACCAACCATTAATGATTAATTAATAAATATTAGAAAAATAAATTATTTAAAATAAACTAAAGATGTAGGGTTCCTTTTATCATAACCAAAGTACAAAATTTCCCTAATTTTTGAAAGGAAAAATCATGTATCTGTGCTTCGAATTTTTATGCTTTGATTGTTCAGGAGATAACTTATATCTCAAATGTGGAGTAATATAAAAAAGAAAAAAAAAACGAAAGATGTAAAAGTACTTTATAAATCCATAATAAGATAGCAAAAATATTCTTTTATGCTTCGTAAGTTACTCTTGAAGGATATCACATTTTATAATCTTGGAATCTTTAATTTTAATTTTATTTAAAGAAAAAGTATTTATTTTTATTGATATGATTCATCTTTTCCTCAAACCATTTTGAAGAATAAAATAGTGTAAAATTAGTTGGACATTATGAGCACAGAAAAGAAATATGTAGCATAAACACTGATACAGACACAGACACGAAGATACGTATAATCTTTAAAATATAGGACATAGGGACACGGATTTATATATATTATATAATTATGAATTATATAAATTGACAATAAATATTTATGTGTACAACTATGTTCCAGATTATTTTTTGGAGTAGAAAAACATTTTTCGTGACTGATTCAAAAGAATTTGTTTCTTATTTTTATAATCATAATAAAAATTTATACAATAAGTTTGAGATTTTAGAAATTTTTTTTTTTTAAATTATGTTAGAACCGTACTAGAATTTTCAGAAATCTAACAACTATTTTTTGAATTGTACACTTCATGAATACGTGTCCTACAAGTGTCATACGAGTGTCGATGTTCGATAATAATATTCGACGCCGATACATCATTTAAGAGAAGTATCTGAGGTTAAAAAAAAAACAATAGAAAGATCTGAGTTTGGAATTTGGGCGCGCACATAAACTGAAAAGATAGAAAAGAGTTGAGCACATAAATTAGAAGACGATAAAATGTGGGGTCAAGCAATTGGTGTGCAGTCTTACTCTTAATCTTAATGATTTGAGTGATAAAAGTCTCAATCCTTAATCCTTGGGTGCCTTAGCCACAAAAATCATACTGTAAAGAGTGACAGTTCCCACAACTTTCTTCCCTATTTGGTGAAGGCATCTCAGTTTTGGAATTTATGTGAAAACACTGACCTCACAAATGTCTCTCTTAACTCAACAAAGTAAGTAGTTGCTGGAGCATTCCTTTCTTTACAACTTTCTTCCACATGTTTATGGAATCAGTCCCACTCATCTAGTTGAATAATACACTATTTTATTTTAAAAAATAATCTTTTTAAAAGATTATCTGCATGCAATATAATTATTGACTTCATAAATAATTTGTAAGTTTCTTAATTAACTTGTGTTTTGGCCAAGAGGGTATAATTGAGGTGGGTTGAACGTCAAGATGGTTAGTGATTGTATTTTTGTAAGTTTCATGGACTCCAAGAAAATCAGGGGTCTTGACTTACAGAAAATACTCTGTTCCGACACTCAAATTAGTAAGAGTATAAAATATAATTAGTATAGTGTAAATATGGGTTAAAAGTATTCTCTGCGCTCTCCCTCATTCTCTTTGTATTTGGTCTTGTTTTGAACTATATTTTTAAATTAATTACAATCTTCCATATATCGTTAATATCTATAATTAACGTCATCCCCTGTTTATGAGAAATAAATGAGATGCTTTCCATTAACTCCAGAAATTAGCATGAAGACAATTTCATCATATAATCGGACTCAACCTATGACCTCACAACTTATAAGCTAATTTGATTAAGCAAGATAATACATGATTTTTTTTATAAATTATTTCAATTAACTTGTGAAAGTAGATTAACTTATGAGTGTCTATTTTTGTATGTGTTTATTCTCACTAATTTATTTAAAATTCTCTTTTATCAAAAAAGTTAAAGAATTATACTTATACTTTTAAGTTAGTTTATAAATTCTTAACTAATCAATAACTTAGTTCTACTAACTAGCACAAAACACATAATTGATTTGGTGACATTAATTTCTGTAAAACGAGTTTGAACATAAAATTAAATATGCACTCTCTTTGAGAACAGACAACATTGTGGGTAACAAAATCAATGATGGTTTAATTATAGTGTTAGCTATTGCACCCAAATTCATTGGCCAATTTGAAGGTGTGTAGGGATCTACAGAATGTTGACTTACAGAGTGAAAAAAAAAAAACAGAAAGCTTATTTTTTGAAGTCAATATAGTTTCCATTTTAACATGTGTTATACATGTTTAACACCTAATCTGTCACGTCAATGCAAAAAAATGGCATTTAGGCAATTTTCATATCCTTTTTAGATTATGAAAAATGATAGGTTGATAACTCTTGTAGTTGTATACAACTTTGATGTGATAGATTTAGAAATAAGTTTATATAGTAAAAGGTAAATTTGTAATTAAATAATATAAAAAAGTATTAAAATAATAGTATTGTAAGTTGTAATGTGATTGTATACAAATTTAAAGTTGTCCATATATCATTATCATTGTCCTTAGATTATTTGGTCCTATCCAGCTGTTTCCACCAGCATGTTTACCTATTTCAGGTGAAATGCTGCAGGAACAGTTTCAACTAAATCTCAGAATAATTAATGTGGTGACTGCAATTACGGCCTCTAATTTTTTAAACCTTTTCCTTCAATGTAAAATCCTTCTAGACTCCACTTTGCTACAAATATATAAAAATTACCATTTTAAAATAATATTATAATAACGTGTTACGAATTAGAAAAAAAGCAAATTCTTAAAAACACTTTAAAGTTGTATATTTAAATGTGAGCATGATAATAATAATTTTCATTTGTCAAAATTAAAAACATGATAATTGTCCAATTATTTTTCTCTATTTTTAACATATTATTAGTTCCTCATAAAGTATATCCTTTACCACTTAATCTTGATAAAATTGAGTGACCCAGTTGATTCTCTAAAACATTTTTTGACTTTAGAAACTAAAGTATTTGTTACGTTCTTTTTGCTTGGTTAAATGTGGATGATACCAACAATGAGGAGTTTTATTCCCTGGTGTCAAATATTGGGATTTGATTTAGGTGCAGTCACAATACACACTCCTTCACGTAATTAATAATTCCAGAACTGTTAGATAAAGATTGGATGAGTCGCATTTTAATTTCAAGTCGAGATCAAATGGAATTCATCCAACGAGGATAATTGGATTAACGTATGAATTTGTTACATGCCAATTGCATCTCAAATTGTCAAATGTAAAAACATAGCTTTTTTTTTGGAGTTTGAGAAGAGTGATCAGTATGATAAAATCATCAAATAGAAATCAATTTTTAAATATCAAAGTGTTATCAAGATTTTAACTATCAATTATTTAAATTCTAAATTTGATAGTAAAAACCTTAGTTGCTAATTAGATACAAATTTAGAAACCATTTAACAATAGAAACTAATTTAATCTCTAATTTAGTCATTATATCAACTAATTTTTTTTTGTCTCTAAAATTGATTTCTATTTTATGAGTGTGTATTATTTTTTACTGAATTTATTTATTTGTGATTAATGCTTGGGAACCAACATGCAAAATATGTCAGACATTTCTCACACCAAAGAAAAAAACTTGGATTTGTTACCACAAGGACAAGTAAAATGATTAGAAAAACAGCAAAATGAGTCTCCCAAATAGAAGTTAAGTAATTGATATTTTGAAACGTGAGTTTATTTTTGAATTGTGGTTTGGTAATTTAAAACGGTGAATTAAAACTGTTTTGATTTCAGAGTCACGAATATTTTGAAAGGTTTCAGATATTGAGTTATAAGATTTTTCTTAAAAAACTTTTATAATAACTTGTAACTTAAATTTTAATGGAATTGTATCTTAAAAATATATCAGATTTAAAAATACTATACTTATAAGATTTGAAAGCATCCGAAATTTCTAATAAACACTCAAAGTTACAAGAGCCGAAAGAAAGAACATGATAAAATTTAGAAAAAAAATAAAACTAATACAATTTTTCAATCTAGTAATAACAAATTTTATCGAATAAAAAAATAAAAAATAGTGATCCACAATATGTAATTTCATTAAAAGATATATCATAAGGCATGTTTCTACAATAAAACTAATTCATAAGACACCTGTAAAGTAGAAGGCTCCCCGATTGAGGAGAAATGAAAAAATGATAAAATTCTCTACCAATATTTGTACAAAATACACAGAAAATATACATACCAAAACAAGAAAACTTTAATTCTGGATAATTCTTCTTCAGAAAAAAAAACACACTTCTATTTTAAGGGTTACCAAGTGCAACCTAGAAGGAAATGTTTCTAGTACAAAATTACTATTTCCTATATTGAGTAAATTCACTATCATATTCGAGGAGGATACAATTCCCATAGCCCCACTGTTGTGTCTTCCGATGCAGAGGCCATAAGTTTACAATCAGAGGAATAAGTTACAGCGTTGCACTGCCATGTCAGGCAAAAAAAAAAGTCAATGAAATTATGAAAATGTCGTTTTTCATGTCTGCCCCAGATATAGTAAACAGTGACTTACTGTGCCGTGGTGATACTTCAAAATAGCTAAAGCATTTCCCTTGCGGTAATTATAAATCCTCACCCTGCCATAAAGATAACAGAGATATCAAACAGCAGCACTTGCACCATCAATGAAGAGTTGCATTTGAACACGTTCTCATGATCAAACTTGGTGTATATAGACTGGTTCTAAAACGATTACTTTCCAGGAAATATACCAGTGGTGCAGAGCAAAAGAAATGCGCTACCCTAAAATCATAATTAATCTATATATATATATATATTAAATCTGAATCTTCGCTGTTGAGAGTTACCCACGTAATTTACTCTCTTGATGTGTTAGAAGACTTCTTTGTGAAACGTCTTACATTATGTTCTTTACATTTCTTCTAAAAATAAATTGAATCCTAATTTAAATTTTACATTTTTACACACTATATTGAATTAGAAAATACAGACTACACGAGTTGATTAACATAACTTACATGATATTCTCTTCAATTTCAAAAGTGTAATATTAATTTCTGCATTAACACCGATGAAAATACAGCACCACTACTGCATCTGTGTATCTGCATTTTGATCATGTTATATAAAATAAAAATTAAGGGTTTATATTAATTTAATTTATATTATTAATAGACATGCACAGATGATTGATTTGTTTGTGTAGCCATTGAAATGAATAGACATACACAACAAGTGGGAGAGTGATTTCTTTATGGTTAGCTCTTGAAATATTGAAGTTTTGCTTTTAACTAAAAGTTTAACAGAGACAGTTGTGTAGGTCAAGAAAGGTTAAGAAATAAAATTTGATTGGAGAAAAATTTGTAGGTAGTGAAGCCTTCATATGAAAAGAAGAAAGTAGTTATATCTTAAGAGTAATTTTAAAAAAATATGTGTACATGAACTGGAGTTTGTCTTTATTAATTTTGTTAGGAGCCATTTATACTACGTGTACAACATAGTCAAATTGCAACTTAGATAAAATCTTATAGAATAGAATGCAAATTCAATCAATCTAATAGTTGAAATTTGTTATATTATTTTAAAGATGTATGTCTATCAAATTTCACTTAATTGAATTTTTTATAGATATGTTCTAATAATGAAAATTTACATATTTTTAAATATCATATTATTCATTAAAATTAAAAGATGTGATAAGCTTTTAAATAATTTTAAATTGTTTACAACTTTTTTGAGTACATATCTAATTAATAAAAGTATGGAATTTAACGGTTGAATACAATAAATTTGCATTCCATAAAAAGTTATTGCAAGTGTTATTTAACTAAGTATTACACCTCGTGCACACGGATCCTAACTCATTTAGATAGGATAATACCCTAGAATATGAATAACTTCTTTGTCATGAATTATGAGCAGTGAGTTACTAAAAATCAAGAAAACAGTAATATGCATGTTTGGAGTGGGGGGTTGGGATTGATGCATTTAAAAACCTGTGATCCCAGCCAGCAGTTGCAGCAATTTTTCCATCAGGTCGAATAGAGATGCCTGATATGCCTGGTCGCTCCAAACTGATTTCTTTCTTCACTATACATGTACCCTACAGTCAAAATGATATATATAAGACAAAATACAAAGAAGCTGAAAATGGGCGTAATAGGACATGGGGTTATTTATACTGTCAAAACAGAAATTGGATACTGTGAACGACATGGGGACCTGGAAAGAAGGAAACTGGAGTTGGAAGTTCAAATGGAGAAAAGAGCTATTTGAGTGGGAGAAGGATTGTTTAGGTGTTGGGTATGAAGTCAGATCAATTGGGTTGGACTGACTAGACACTGTGTTTAGTGAGTGGGTTTAATCATTGTGTACCCTTTATAATTTTTATTTAAAGAGATCATTGTACTTGTAAGGACATAATGAAAACCTAATAGTTACCCATGTGGATGTAGGTTGCAGTTGGCAACCGAACACGTTAAATCTTGTGTCGTTTATTTTTCTGCAGTTGATTCGTGATTGTGTGTATTGCTTCCGCGTGCGTTTTCCCATCAAGTGGTATCAGAGCTTGTTTCGTTTACACACTAAAGATTCGATCAGTAGAAATTAATCGACTCGAGATGTGAAAATTGTGGCTGCAGGGACGGCAGTAGCATCCCAAAGCTAGGGTTTTGCAATGGTTGCAGTAGCATCCTAAAGCTAGGGTTTCGCAGAGGTGGCAACAACGTCCCAAAGCTAGGGTTTTGCAGGGGTTGCGGTAGCATCCCAAAGCTAGAGTTTCGCAGAGGAGGCAACAGCGTCCCAAAGTTAGGGTTTCGCAAGGGCTGCAGCAACGTCCCAAAGTTAGGGTTTCATGATGGTCCAGGATTTGCACAACCCAGACCTGCGAAGCAATAGGCGGTGCGACGTGCAGTGGTGTGTGCTGCAACAGGTGTGGTGGCGGCTCGCAACGTTGTGTAGGTGGCTTGCTCGTAGTAGGATCGTGTCCAGGCAGTGCGACGGAGTGCGCCAGTGCGGCGGCGGATCGCGTTTTGCAGCAAACATGTGCAGGTGCTTGCGGTGAGTGAGACGGCACGGAGGTACAGTGCGATGACAGTGACGGAAGACGCAGGGTGGCGCGTGCATTTTTCCGCTGGTGCAATAGTGATGGTGTGGTGCTAGGCGCGAGGTGTGGCTGTTTTTCGCTGCGGCACAAAGTTATGATAGTTCAGTTACTGAGCACATCAATATTCGATCTTAGCCAGACTTACGTCAGTGGGCATTAAGTTCGATAATGAAGTTCAAGTTTTACTATTGCTATTGTCAATGCCTGACTGTTGGTCCAGAACGGTTACAGCAGTTACCAGTTCAGCGGGATCCGATAGATTCACTTTTGAGAAAATTCATGATCACATTCTTGGCGAGGATGTCCGAAGAAGGAGTTATGGAGAATTATCTAGTGAATTGCTAAATGTCATCAGAGATAAGAAATATCAAAGGTAATGGGAGCAAGATCAAAAGGAGTCTTTCAAAGAAAGGGAAATCTTGTCATGGCCCGCGGAAGAAAGAGAGGTTCCTAGATGACAGTGGGTTAGGAGAACCAGTATTCCAGCTGTTAAAAATCTCTAGAAAATTTCTTGTTGAGTATGGAGTATGTTTGTTCTCAGGCTATTCCAAATCCGACAGTTCCGATAAGTGGGAGCCGGTAGGAACAGAGAACGGGTCAGTGACTGACGTGTTGAAACTCAGGGGAGTTTCATAGAAGTCTTCAAGATGATTAAGAAGACTGGTGGCAACTAGAGGTGGAACAGTGAGTTTCGTCAACAGATTCTAGAAGTACATGTACACAGTTGAAGCGCAGGTGAACATTGTTCCGTGCATCTCAGGTGGGAGATTGTTGGGTATGAAGTCAGGATCAATTGGGTTGGGCTGACTGACACCATGTTTAGTGAGTGAGCTTAATCATTGTGTATCCTTTATAATTTATATTTAAAGAGATCATTGTACTTGTAATTGGTGTGCAACAGGACAGAATGAAAACTTAATAGTCGTCCATGTGGATGTAGGTTGCAGTTGGCGACTGAACCACGTTAAATCTTGTATCGTTTATTTTTCTGCAGTTGATTCATGATTGTGTGTATTGCTTTCGCGTACGTTTTTCCCATCACTAGGGTGGAAATTAAAACAAAAGTTCAAGACGAGCGGAAGTGGAAGGCTAACATGAGTGGGGAGTATACGTGAAATCTGCTTACTTAGTTCTACAAGGGCAACAAGTAATAACTCAATAAGACATAGTTTACAAAGAACTATGGGAGGCTAAGATACCACCAAAAGTAAGAGTGGAAAGAAATAGATGAAATATATTTCTGAGATCTCTTACAAATGTGATTACAGTCTCTATTTATAGACTGTTTTACAACCTAATTAAGGAAAGAAATAATAGGTAATGAAAACAAGAAATAATGGGTGTTTAAAGCTGTACAAATCAAATCACTAACAAATCTGTCCTAATAAATATAAAATGGAATATGCACTTAATTATAACATAA
>Ga0123342_1004531_pt1 | contig 21087 bp, 18 predicted proteins | sample Turbeawhitnodule_FD_89960 | JGI IMG/M metagenome (GOLD analysis project Ga0123342, IMG submission 89960) | Root nodule microbial communities of legume samples collected from Mexico - Turtle bean Mexico white nodule | ecosystem: Host-associated > Plants > Roots > Nodule | place: Mexico: Nepantla...
TGTTTTTCTTTCTTGTTTTTTGTTATAAAACATTAACAAACTATTTATAGCATTCAAATCTTGGTCAAAGCATTTAAAACAGGAGCGTATTCAGTTATAAAATCATTTAAAGCTCCCTTAACTAACAAAATTGATTATGTTGGAGTTTTCAAACAAACAATCGATTGAAAGAGTGAATCAATCGGTTGTTTTGGTTTGACAGCAAGTCAACCAACCAAAACAGTTTTCAAACTTTTTCAAAAACACTTAAGTATAAAACAATCGGTTGTTTCGACAAAACAACATGTTGTTTTCAGTTAGTTTGAAAAAACACTTTAAACTTTAGAAGATTTGAAAACAATTAAGCTTTAGATTCAACAAAGAGTGGATTACAAAGATAAACTACCCTAGATCCTACTCTAAAACACATCAGCAACTTCAAGCAACTCCAGCCTTCCATCAAACGCTAGGATTTGGATTCTTCAAAGCTTTGATCACACTTGATTCAACAATGTTTTAGGTCTAGGTTTTGTTATGGGGTTTAGAATCTTTGTAAGATCAGTATTGATTCTCAAACAAAGCTTATTTAAATCTGTTTTAAAGATTAAAGTGTTTTTCCATGCAAAGGGAAAAACAACTGATTAAAGTTTCAAGATAATCGATTGTTTGTCACTTAGCTCGCAAAGGGGTTTTGAAACTGTTTTTTTGAATCAGTTGTATAGTTGTCACTCAACCGGTTAAATTGCGGTTTTAATCAATTAAATGTATGTTTTCATAACAGTGTTTTCAAAACCTGTTTTAACTAATTTGGTTGTTCAAATTTGTCTTCAATGGTAGGTTCTCAAGGTTTATAAAACTAGTCTTCTTTCAAACGTGAAAATATTGATTAAACAGAAAAGTCGGATACTCTGATTTGTGATTGATTTGAGAGATTACAAAGTTTTAGCAAGATTGCTTTTGAGCTTTGATATGATTCAAGAACTGATCAATAGGGTTTCTGGTGTACTGTGATTCCAGGTGTTTTCTAATCTTGTTTAGGTTCTTGTAATTGTTCATATAACTTTCTGTAAAACTGTTGTAAATATCCTCTAAAGTCAGTGTGATTCTAGCTTGTGGTGTTGGTTGTGTGCAAAGAGGGTGAGTAGGCTTTGTGGGATTCAAAGTCACCTTTTTGTGTTGTGTATGTGTAATCTGTGATTGGTTGCATAGTGGAATACTCAGTGGTTTGAATGAGGACTGGATGTAGCTCTTGGATAGAGTGAACCAGTATAAACCTTGTGTGTAATTCTCTCTATCTCTTCTTTCCATATCTGTTTGATATTTTCCGCTGTCATAAACAACCGGTTGAATCGTTATTTTAACCGATTATAATTCTGCTATCTATTTCTGTTTGGTTTTTTATTAGCTTTCCGAATTGCTTTTCTGAGTTGATTGTTAAAGTTTCATTCTAAGCAAAGTATTTGTGAAAAGTTTTTGAAAACAATTCACCCCCCTCTTGTTCTAGCCATCAATCCTAACAACATGTTCCATTAGCTATATGTTTTCTTAGAAAATGATGTCTAATTTCGATATGTTTAGTTCTTGAATGGATAACTGGATTCTTAGACAGATTTATGGCACTAGTGTTATAACAATTGATAGGTATTTTATTTAAAAGAATTCCAAAATCACTTAATTGTTGCCTTAGCCATAGTGTTTGAGCACAACAACTTCCAGCTGCTATGTATTCTGCCTCTGTTGTAGAAAGAGTAACACAGGCTTGTTTCTTGCGATGTCAAAAGATTAGACTTGATCCAATCATGTGGCAAGTTCAATATGTTTAGTTCTTGAATGCATAATTGGATTCTTAGACAGATTTATGGCACTAGTGTTATCACAACTGATAGGTATTTTATTTAAAAGAATTCCAAAATCACTTGGTTGTTGCCTTAGCCATAGTGTTTGAGCACAACAACTTCCAACAGCTATGTATTCTGCCTCTGTTGTAGAAAGAGCAACACAGGCTTGTTTCTTGCGATGTCAAAAAATTAGACTTGATCCAAGCATGTGGAAAGTTCCACTTGTGCTTTTCCTATCAATCTTGCGACCTGCAAAATCTGAATTTGAAAAACCAGTTAAATTCAAAGAAACATTGTTTGAATACCATAGTTCAACATCTATAGTTCCTTGCAAGTATTTCAGGATTCTCTTAGCTGCATTGTAGTGTGATTCCTTTGAATCAGATTGATATTCGGCACATAGGCATACAACAAACATAATAGCAGGCCTGCTAGCAGTTAAGTATAGTAAAGAACCAATGAAACCCCTGTATTTTGATTGATCCACTGATTTTCCTGAATGATCCTGATCCAGTTGACAGCTTGTAGAGATTAGAGTGTTGATTGCTTTGCATTCGTCCATCTCAAACTTGCTAAGCAATTCTTGCATTACTTTTCTTGATTTATGAAGATTCCATCTTTGAGTTGTTTAACTTGCAATCCAAGGAAGTAATTCATTTCTCCCAACATTGACATTTCAAATTCACTTTTCATTGCATCTACAAATGTTTCACACATCTCTTCATTTGTGGATCCAAAGATGATGTCATCCATATAGACTTGCACAAGTATAATGTCTTCTCTTTTCTTCTTTATGAACAAAGTCTTATCAGAGGGGCCACGGTTATAACCTTGAGAAAGCATAAATTCACTTAGCCTCTCATACCATTGTCTACGTGCCTACTTAAGTCCATAGAGTGCCTTCTTGAGTTGAGCTTGTACACATGCTCTGGATTTTTGTAGTATTCAAATCCTGGAGGCTGAGAAACAAATACTTCTTCATTAATATACCCATTTAAGAATGCACTTTTTACATCCATTTAGAATAATCTGAATCATTTTATGCTGGAAAATGCTAAGAGAAGTCTGACAGCTTCTAGTCGTGTCACTGATGCATAAGTCTCATGAAAATCTATTCCCTCTTCTTGGTTGTAGCCCTTAGCAACCAGTCTTGCCTTGTTTCTGGTGATAGCCCCATGTTCATCCATCTTATTTCTGTACACCCATTTGGTTCCTATGATGTTCATATCAGATGTTCTTGGAACTAAGGACCATACTTCATTGTATTCAAACTAATTTAGCTCTTGTTGCATAGCTGCTATCCAGTTGCTGTCTAGTAGAGCTTCCTCCAGATTTTTAGGCTCTACTTGTGACACAAAGGCCATTGTCTTACAGAAATTGTTAAAAGAATTCCTTGTTGAGACCCCTTTTTCAATTTTTCCAATCACATTGTCAAGTGTGAGATCCTTGGGAGTTTTCCACTCTCTAGGAAATCTTGCATTCACAACAGATTCCTTGACAACACATGTATCAGTTGCATCAAAATCAATAGATTGATTCTTTTGAAGAATGGTTCTTAAATCATCTACACCAGGTTCATCCAGAATAGATTTAGGCACATAACAATCAGATTCATCAAACACCATATGCATAGATACTTCCACAGTAAGTAATCTTTTGTTATACACCCTGTAAGCATGTCCATTAATAGCATAGTGATAAGTGCATAATTTCAGTAATATTTCATATTAAAATATAGGCACTTATGAGGATTTATTGCTAATTTACATATAAAATAATCCTTAATTTATGAATTTATACCTTTTTATATTTTTTATGATCTTTATTTAAATAAGAGTATTTTATTCCCAAATTTGGTGTTAATTGCAGATTTTTAAGGAAGATTGGAGATTTGGATTAAAGATGAATGATTTGAGCTAAAAAGATAAAGATAGAAAGTCCTAGAATGGAAAAAGATGCAAAGAAAGATTGGGCCTTTTTATGTTTTATCATTTAGCCCATTAGCGCGACACAGGAAGCAACCTAACCCTAGAAAACTAGGATAAATAGAGGCTAGAGGCTCAACTGTAGTGTGCCAAATTGAGAGGAAAACACCATAGAGTTGTAACCCAATTGGGAGAATGGAAGGTGCTAGAAGTATGCATGGCTAATTCTAGCCTTTGGGATTTGGAGTAATCTGCTCAAACTCTTATGTATTGAGGTGATATCTTATATGTTAATATTCAGTTCTTGATTGATTATTGGTATTGTTGTTTTAATTTTAATTTTCCGTGATAAATTGAGAATCTTAAATCTAACCGGGAGATATTTTTAGGGTTTGGACCTAAACAACAATACTTAACATATTTGAGTGCTAGGAATAGACTTGAAATGTTAATTGATATTAACATCTGAGCTTCGTTCTAAGTTGTTCTTATAATTATGCGAGGGATCGATAGTTAGGGAACATTCTTAAGGATTTTATATGCGAAGAATCGATATAAATGATTTTTATATGGGCATCAATTTCAATTAAAGAACTTAATACTGACATGTTAATCAAAATACATGAGAGTGAGAGAGATGAAACCTAATCCCTATTTTTCCAATTGAAACAACTAATTATTTGTCTGTTTTTTGATTGATCATCGCCAACACAACTACTTTCAATACACTTTTAATTGTTTTTTTCTATATTTAGTGATTATTGTACTTGATAATTACCTTCTGAGCTCGATATCCGTCCTTATGAACAATTATTATTTCTGACAAAACGGTGCACTTGCCGTAAAAAATTATCAAGTTTTTGGCGCCGTTGTCAGGGAATAGATTTGATTTGTTGAGTATAATTTCCTAAATATTATAAATATTTTAATTTTTTTGATTTGTTTTGATTTTGTTTATTTTATTAAAATTAGATTTTATTTTATTTTATTATAGATTTGCTCTTTTAAAAAAGAAAGTTGTTGTTTTTATATTATTTTCTTTTCTTTTCTTTATGTTATTTGTTTTACTTTATTTTTATTTTATTTTGTTTTGATTTTGTTTTGTTTTATTATATTTTATTTTAGTTTTTTTTTTGGATTAGTTAACGTAGTTTTATTTAGGTTTACGTAACTGTTATTTATTTGTTTTAATTATACTTTATTACTAGTTTTAGTTTTTATTTTTACGTAAGCTAGTTAGTTAGAATATTAGTTAGTTGTTTACAATTATAGTTTTCAGTTTTATATTTTTTAGCTTTATTTTATTTTTATTTTATTTTTAGTATTTATTTTTTATTTTTAAGTACGTTATTTCTTGTTTTTAGTGTTTTTTTTTAATTCTGTTTTTAGTTTTTCTTTTATCTATATTTTAGGAAGAAAGTAACATGGCAGAAGAACAAGCACCACCTCCTAGGAGAACACTTGGAGATTATATAAAAAAGTAAAATAAATTTAAATTATGTAAAAAGATATATTCTTAATCAATTATTGAAGGGAAGGAAGCGTGTGGCATGAAGAGTTAGAGAGTCTCGGAACGAGCCAGAAGCCGAGGTGGCCAGAAGCGTCCATGACGCAAACTGTGAGTGGTTGTGTTGAAAGAAGGTGCCATTGTAGTGTGGGGTAGATAAGCATTAATATTTCATGTACACAATATCAAATTAATATTAATATTTTTTAAGAAATTGAGATTCTTTTTAATGACACCTTGAATTACTTTTTTGTAGCTTCCTCTTTGTCACATGGTATAAAATCTTTTAAGATTTTATTTAATTTTTACTCTAAACATAAATCTTACTTTAAATTTTTGAAGAACTCTTTTAGGTTAAACAATAATTACTTTTAGAGTAAACGAGAATTTAAAATATTTTTTTAATCATTTTGGAGATATTCTGAGTTTCTTATATAACAACGGGTGAAGTGAAGATCTTTGTTCCTGCCGGTTGACTCGAGCGTCTACGTCACACTCACGCTCAGAGTCCTTGCGTTTGCTATCGCGGTTCCTATAATGAACACCTGAAACACAAAGACAATGGGCGCCCTAGCGGTCGTTTGCACTCCGACGCTCAAGTCAGTACTAGGGCTAGGAAACACCAAAAACTGTATACCCTTGCTACTGTGTGTGTTAACGGCGCAAGAGGATTTTCCCCTGTCAAGTCTGTTAACTTACTATTTATAGACTGAAAACTAGGGTTTCCTGTTTACTTGAAAATGGGCCTTTCTGATGGCAGGCCCAGCACTGTTGTTACCTTACTCTCTGGATAACCTAGTGTGTGGGGTCCCTAACTGGAGTGCAACCTCTGACGGGATGACCACCTGGATGCCTCCTCGTGCACCTAATCTCTAGGGTCACCCGCCTCTGAGAGTGCCCTAGCTGTTCACGTACCATGCATGCAACTCACCCCTGATCGTGGCCCTTCCTGGCCATATCCTTTCAGTGGCTTTATACTTTGTGTCACACCTGAACGCGTCGTCCACTCTATACGCATGGCACTCGTGATCTAGGCTTCTCCCTTACTGATAACTAGTGTGTGATCTGGGATCCACTTCTCGTGGCCCATCTCTACTATTTGGACTTCTGAATGGCAAGTCGGTGCATCCTGATGTCTGATGTCTGACCACTCTCGGCTCCTTTGGCGTACGTGTTTTGTGAGGTACTGGCCCGCGCTGCTCGTGGGATTCGCTTACGTGGCACCAACATCACTAGTGGTTTAGTCAACGCTCAGGGACTGGTCGGACACAAGCCCCCCAGCCTCGAGCTGTAACTCATTTAGCGAAGAGGCTAAGTCCTTGCCCTTGGTGATCTACGTGGCTTTGTACGACAGGACGTAAATACGGCGCCAAAGTGACGTCTTTCTAGGCCTGTCTTATCTGTGCACACGTGTCTTGATCAACGGCTAGGGTTTAACGTCGCTTACGCTTCTTAGTTTACTTTTAAACTCTAGAAAACGCGCACGTCTAATCGCTTGTTACATCATTCTCCGAAACTCTTTGATCTTTTCGCCTTCTTCGCTATCGTCTGCAGGTATGAACACTAACTTTCATTCACTCCCGCTGACTAGTTCTGGATAATTGCCTGTTTGCTTAATCTTTGCTTGGATCGCCTTTTGTTTTTGGGTTTCCCTTTGATTCAAGAAACCCTAAACTCTGGGAGATATTACTTCTAGTTATTGTAACGTTGCGTTTGTGCCTTCTTTCCGCACATTCGCATGGTTTATCTCCATATCTCTTGAACTTTATGTGCAGGCATGGGTTTAACCGAGGAAAAACGGACCAAGTTGACTGACATTCTCACTCGTCTTCACGGGGTTTCTAGGGACGTGGGCACTTCTCTTCAACACGCTCGCGCCCTCGCCGCCGCTGCGTCTTCACATGTTCCTTCCAACCCTGGGGTTTCGGTCCCTCTTCCTTCCGTTCAACCATATCCTACTTCTCTCTCTTGCCGGGGTAAAACCGTGGTGATTGAGTCAGACGAGGATTCTGCTGAGGGGCCAATCTACAAAAAACCCAATCCTACTCTGGTGATGGTATCACATTCTTCTTCCTCCGGTCGCTCTGCCTCGCCCCATGGTCGCTCGACCGGTGTTTCTCTGCTCCCTGGTCTCAGCAGGACTGGTTTTTCTTCTCCTTCTGCCCCTAAACTGCCTCTTGTCCTTCAACAAGCCATCAAGGGCTTTCAGGAAGAGGTGATTGTGGACCTGGATGGAGCTGCTGCTAGAGAGAAACTGGGTTTCGACTTCGAGGCGCTTCTCGCTCAGTTCAACGTCCTATTCTCCAGGGCTGAATCTGGGGACTCCTCAACAGCTCGCTCGTTTGCTGCCCGTGAGGCGACTCTGAGAGAAGAGTTGGTCCACTTCTCGAAACTGCTCCACACCAAGCCTCAAGAGGTTACTACGCTGAAGGCGAGAGTTCTCTCTCTGCAGGTTCAGATCTTTGAGTTGGAGGAGGCCGAGGAGGTGTCTAAATCCAAGATCACCGGGCTTGAACGAAGGTCCGCCAACCTTGAGGCACAACTGGATCGGGCGAAAGTCGAGTTTCGTCAGCAAGCCAAAAGGTTTGAGGAGGCTGAGGCTGACCTGACCCGAGACGTCCTGGATGCCTACGACGAAGGTTTCAAGGATGCTCTCGCTCAAGTTACTTGTGTGCATCCAGAAATGGACACTGCACCCTTTTTCGCATCGAACTTGGTTGATAACGGGAGGATTGTTCCCAGGGTCTTTCCTTGACTTGTATTGACGCACAAACTCTTTTATCTGCTTTATTTCTATATGTTGAACTACATTTCGATTCTTACAACTGCTCATGTCGTGGTGCCTGGCACCACGATATTTCCTTGGATGTTTTGTTGCATGTTCCCCTTATCGTGAGGGGAGGTTTTCACTGTGAACCGGGTTGTTTCGCCCTGGTGTTCTTCGCAGGGGGAACAAACTCTTAACTGTCCTCGTCTTCGCTTAAAGGCGCAGAGGATTTATCTGTCGAATTATTTTGTTTTCTTTTGGCACTTTCACTCACGAGGGGAGGTGTTCTCTACGAACCTACCTTTTTGCTCGCAAGACTTCTAGCACAGGAGAAATTAATTCTGAACTAACCCCAGCTTCGCTCAAGGGCGAGGAGGATTTAACTAATAATTGACCTCAGCTTCGCTCGAGGGCGAGGAGGATTTAACTATTAACGTTTAACCCTAGCGCTTTCACTCGAGAGGGGAGGTGTTCTCTGTGAACCTACCTCTCCGCCTACGAGACTTCTAACACGAGGCAAACAAATGTTTAACTGACCTCAGCTTCGCTCGAGGGCGAGGAGGATTTAACCGGTAACTATTACATTTAAACCTTAGCGCTCTCACTCGAGTGGGGAGGTGTTCTCTGCGAACCTACCTCTCTGCCTACGAGACTTCTAACACGAGGAAAACGACTGCTTTACTGACCTCAGCTTCGCTCGAGGGCGAGGAGGATTTAACTGGTGAACTATTTCGTTCAACCTTGGCGCTTTCACTCGAGAGGGGAGGTGTTATCTACGAACCTACCTCTCCACTCACAAGACCTCTAACACAAGGAAAACAAGTTCTTAACTGAATTGTACATAACTCGGGAAAAATGCTTCAATTATCTGGGGACCTCATTAAAAAAACCCTTGTAAGGGAAAAAGAGTGTCCTCTAATACCACGTACAATATTCCTGTTTTAACTGAAATAAACTTGTAGTCGACTATGTTCCGTGTATGAGGAACCGAGCCTTGCTTCAACGCCTAAACTTGCGCGCTTCATTCCCAAAGATCTTTGTTTTCCTAGGGGAATTGGTCCGCACCGGGGAGAGCGGGTGTGATGATACCTGAAGTTTCTCTCCAGGCTCTTAGCATACTCTGCTTCTCCTGGGCGTAGGACCTTGAAACTGACCCTGCTTTTGTTCGGGGCCCGAACCGATTGTCTAATCGATCCTCAATGGTGGTCCCGATTCTGGATACTACGATCTTCTCAACCAGGGCTTGCTCCGTTTGACTGGGGATGTTGCTTGAGTTGGAGACTCTCTCTCCAATCTCTCTTTTCTCAGAATTGCCAAACGAATCAGATTTGGTTCCGCAGGCGATTTCTGCTACGGACCCGCCGGGTTCGGGGCAGTTGACCTCAGGTAAGACACGGTGGTCCACTAGCGACCATGGACACCCATCGCCTTGTTGTGAGGCTATTCTTGTAGCATCGCTTGGCCTCATTCTGGTCTGATTTGATGGTAATCACCTTCCCCGTCAGGTCCGGCAACTTCATCTTCATGTGACTTGTCGACGGCACTGCCCCTAACCTGTTTAGCATTGGTCTACCCAACAACATATTATAAGCAGAGGAGGCGTTGACGACAAGGTACCTGATGCTCTCCGTACATGACGCGGTGCCATCCGTGAAAGTGGTCCTTAACTCCAAGTATCCCCACACCTTTACCTGGTCCCCTGCGAAACCATAGAGACAGTCGCCATAGGGCCTTAGCATGTCGGGGGATAGTTGCAGCTTGTTGAAAGTCGTCCAGAACATTACGTCTGCCGAGCTTCCCTGATCTACTAGCACGCGGTGCACCTTCCTTTCCGCGGTTACCGCTGAGATCACCATTGGATCGTTGTCATGGGGGACAACATCCTCTAGGTCGGCCTTAGTAAAGACCAGGTCTACGTTGAAGGCTTCGTCGGTTCTTTGTGCTTCTACCGACATCACCGTTCGCGCGTATCTCCTTTGCTGAGAAGCGGTACAGCCTCCGCCTGAGAACCCTCCTACGATGTTGTGGACCTCACCATGTACGGGGACTTTGTGCCCCAAGCCACCCCCTGTTGCCGCCGCGTCCTCGGTCCCCTATTTCTCTAGCAGATAATCTCTTAGGAGACCACTCTTCACCAGCTCATCTAGTTGATGTCCCAACGCTAAGCAATTGCGTATGGGGTGGCCGTATGCTTGGTGGAACTCATACCATGCATTCTTGTTGGGCCCGAGCTTCTTGTCGGTCTTGGGAGGCACCTTTAGTCTCTCCGCTATGTTTGGGATAACGATGAGGTCTTTCAGCTCCACTATGAAGTCGTGCCTTGGCGGCGCGTTATCTCTCCCATGCCCCCTCGTATTGGGCCTTCAATAAGGTTGCTGCTTCACGGGGGCCTTCATCTCTGTCGCCGTCTCGTGGATCCTTAGGGTTTGAAGACGACCTGCCGCGCGTGGCCGCGTGGGGACCACGCACGTGCGCTTTTCACTAAGTTCTTCCTCAGCCAAAATGTGGGCCACCGCGCGACGCTTTATCTCGGCAAAGGTCTTGGGGTGGTTCCAGATGAGTGACTCGCTGAAGGGTCCTGGCACAATGCCCTTCCTAAACGCGTGCACCATCATCTTTTCTTCTGTGAGGTTCAACCTCACCACTTGCGCTCCGAAACGGTGGAGGAACTCCTTCAAAGACTCTCCTTGATACTGTTTTACATCAAATAGGTCGTAGGAGATTGACAGGGGGCTCAATTCGCGAGGTATTGCGCCCTGAATAACTTTGTGAGTTGCGGGAACGGCGTTACATGGCCATCAGGGAGGCTCATGAACCACTCCATCGCCGTTCCTGCCAAAGAGATTGAGGAATTCTTTCAAGGACTCTCCCTGATATTGTCTTATGTCAAAGAGATCGTAAGAGACAGGTGGGGGAGCCGGATTCGTGATGTACTGCTCCCTGAACAACTTGGACAATTGCATGAATGACGTTATATGACCATCAGGGAGGCTGATGAACCAATCCATCGTCGTTCCCACCAGAGTGCTCATGAACAACTTGCATCGCACCGTGTCAATACCCCCAACCAACATCATCTGTGTATAGAAGGTCGTGAGGTGAGCCTCTGGGTCCTCTACACCCGTGAAGGTGGCTTTGGGCCCCACGAACGTGGCTGGTATCACGGTGTCCATGATCGCCTGCGAGAAGGGCATTGGAAATTCTCTGGGTGGTGTCGTAGGTTCTTGATCTTCTACCTCATGTTCCCCCCTTGATTTCGCAAGCCCTTGCGCAATTCTCCATTGGTTCTCTGTAATTCTTCATTTCTCGCCAGCGACATAGCCAGATCAATTTGGATTCATTCTTGATCCGCTTTTGATGCCGCCACCGTCTCTTGGAAAGCCTGCATCATTTCCATGATTTGTTGCAGGGTGAGGTTTTCGCCTCCATTCGGTGCAACAGATCCTTACCTCGTATTTCTCATCTTTCTTGTTCTTGTGGATGGGACAGTGTCATCCACACCACACGCATGGACTCTCGTGACCTAAGTTTCTCCCTAACTGATAATCGGTGTGTGGTCTGGGATCCACCACTCGTGGCCCAGCTCTATTGTTCGAGTCACCGATGTCTGACCTCTCTACACTGCTGAGGACACATCAGCACATTCTGGTGATCGATGTCTAACCACTCTTCGATACTTAGGCGCACGTGCCTTACGAAACATTGACCCATGTTGCTCGTGGGACCCACCTTACACGCCCTCATCATTACTAGTGGTCAAACGACACCCGAGGACTGGTCGGTACAAGTCCCATCTATGGCCCCTAAACAATCCTAATGTAAACCAAATTTCATAACTTTAATTAAACACAAAATAAATAAGACATCAGACATAATTTAAAGTAATGTTATCATTAACAAACCTTAAAGTAGGGGAAAAATCGATTGTTCTTAGGATATGTGTTTCTACAACCATTCCATTTGGTTGAATTAAGAATTCCCCCTCCAACTTTAAAATTGCACTCAAAACATTATGAAAGTGACGGGAAACTGTTTCTCCAGACTGATGGAAAAAGAATGACACACTTTGATTCTTCACATTATGCCCAATAATGTGTAGAAATTTCACTACTTGTTCTTCCACAGTTGATCGATATGCATCTTTAACAAGTCCAATTGCCCGTATTCGTTAACATAATTGAATGAAAGCTTTCGGTCCCGTGTGAATAATATCACAAGATTGTTCAGTGTAAACCAAGTACTCCATCAATTCTTGTCTGCGAAACTCTTTTTGTGATTGGAACTCACTCATAGAGTTGCTTCTAGTAGGCACCGTGTGTAACAAATTCAATCCAAAAGCAATCATACAAAGGATGATCACTGATGCACCTTCAGTATATTTTTTTATTTGTTCTTGGATTTGTGAAATTAAATTCATGTTCACTGCAACAAGATCGTCATAAATTACAATTGTTTCCTCAAAATGTATCATCTCTACCTCATCATAATGTCTTTTCGAATTCATACCAAATGTGGTTACTGTTTCGGTGTAAATCTACACCAATACACTGACCCTATTTTAAATTATTTTTAATCAAAATTTTATTATAAATTACTATATCATTTAATTTCTGTAATATAACAAAAATTATATAAATATATACAGAAATTATATTTTTCAATGTTATAATTTAATCAAACAACAAATAAATATAAAAAAAAACAAAATAAACAATTAAATAAAATTAATGAACTATCATAACAAATATAACTATATACAAATATTCAAATTTCAAATATTTATGTCAAATGTATAAAAAAAAACCTAAAAATTAAAAATATTAATTTAAAATAACAAATTCTATTTTTTATAAACAATTAAAATTTCAATAAATCATAAATTTCTACATTTATTATTAAAAAATCATTCTTCTTCTCTAAACTTTTACTGCTTTTTTTATTTCCTACAACATTTTCTATAATGTTTTTAATTATAACATTAATAAATAATGTTAAATCTAAAAAAATTAAAACCCTAAAAATTATAATTTTTTTATTTCCATTCTTTCACAATTTTATTTTTAAATAAATAATTATATTTTTCATAAACAATTAAATTTTCAAAAAATAATAACTTTCTACATTTATTATTAAAAAATCAAATTTCTTCTCTAAACTTTACTGCTTTTTTAATTACTACAACATTTTTTATAATGTTTTTAATTATAATATTAATAAATAATGTTAACTCTAAAAAAATTAAAACTCTAAACATTATAATTTTTTATTTCCATTCTGTCACAATTTTATTTTTAAATAAATAATTATATTTTTCATAAACAATTCAATTTTCACAAAATAATAACTTTCTACATTTATTATTAAAAAAACAAATTTCTTGTCTAAACTTTTATTGCTTTTTAATTACTACAACATTTTTTATAATATTTTTAATTATAACATTAACAATTTATGTTAAATCTAAAAAAACCGTACAAATTACAAATATTTATTTTCATTATGTAAACATATTCATTTTAAATAAATAAATATACTTTTTGATAAACAATTAAATGTTTAAAAGATAATAACTATCAACATTTATTACTATAAATTGAAATTTCTTATCTAAACTTTTTCTGCTTTCTTTAGTTACTAAAACATTTATTTTCATTTTGTAATTTATAAGATTAATAATTTATGTCGAATGTAAAAATAAAAACCCTACACATTAGAAATTTCTATTTCTAAAAGCATTCTTTTTAAATAAATAAATATTTTTATTATAAACAACTAAATCTTATAAAAATAATTAGTATCAACACATATTATTTAAAATTAAAAAATTCTCCATAAAATTAAAATCTTCAAAAATACAATAATAAATGACATAAACAACTTAACCCGGCAAAATTAATTTACTAACTTATTAACGTATATCACTATATAAACCCTAAACAAATTTAATTACAAAATCATAATCATCAAAAAAATAATATAAATGTCAACCATAAATTTAAACAACAAAAAATAGGATTATTTAAACCCTAAACCCTAAATGTCAACCCTAAACCCTAAACAAAAAATACAAATAAAAAAAAAGCAGAACACCAACAAAGGAAGATCAATTCAACTAAGGATGAAGAACACCATCACAAGAAGAGACTACAAAGTTGTGTCTGAAAAAAAAAATTATTTAAGCAACACAAAAATTAAAATTCTGAAAAATACTTTAACATAACCATTAAGTAATGCATTATAAAAATAGGATAATCGGTTATCCAAGCATTTTAGACACACATAATCGATTATTTATACACCTAAAAAAACCACATAATCTACTATTGTATTACATAATCGATTACCCTACGTTTTACACATATGGCATAATCGATTATGTTCCAAAAACAAAGACCAGATAATCGATTATGCAACTAAAATAATCAATTATCCACTATCTTTTACACCATAATAGATTATTCACTCTCTCCTTTTTCACTCATAATCGATTATATGAAAATAAAAACCAAGGCAATGCTTACCTCAGATCAAAGAACCACTGCGAAAGTCACTCCCTACTACTATGATGCCTCAAGAAGCTCTCCAAGCCCATTTTACTTTGAGTTTCTTTCCCTGAATTATGAAGTTTCAATGCACTGGTTTTATATACAACTCAAATAACAATTAATAGGCAACCAGCTACTTCAACTGTTGCATTCAAGTCATTCAAATGCACTGTTTGGTCAAAGGATTCCTGAACCAAAGTCAAGAATCTAATGTCATGCGTAAACAGTGCAAAAGTGCATGGCAGTGGCAGTTTTGTCGTTGCATGAAGGCACCCATGTGAAGAATAAATGAAAAAAAGAAGGGTACATTGGTAACTACTCACCTCTAGCGTGACTTTCCTTCCCTACTCTCTCCTTTTCTCTTCATTCCTCACAAGAACCACTTTCCCCTCTACTTTCTCACCATCTCCTCCCTCACCTGCATGCACCTACGGAACCAAACGGGGGTGGTACAGGGACCTCGTCGACTACAGTGCACCCCAGAAGCAAATACTGGCTTAAGAATTTTGTTAATGCATTTGCAAGTTGATCCTTAGATCAAAAAAAAACTCGGGAAAAATTCCTATGTGTTTAGAATGTAGTTCTATTTACATTGAATTGAAACAGCAAATCAAAACTCAGTATATCTCCATTTGATCAAATTGATCGACGGTGTTGGATCCCCCATCCTCTTTTTGCGCGGGCTAAATACTGCAAGATTACAAAAAAGATGAAAAAAAAACAATAAATACCATAAAGATTACAATAAAGATGGAAAAAAAAACAATAAAAACTAACTATTACACTTACGTTTACGGTTGAGTCTACAATAAACTCTTCCTTGATTTTAAAAATAAGTTCACGGTGGAGCATGTTTGAAATTTGAAGATTCTCTCTCAAATCGTGTTAATGTAATTTCCATATCTTGAGTCAATGAAGACTTTGACTTTGAAGATAACATAAATGTATATTAAAACAACTTACCCAAGAAAGCTCATCTTTACGTTCGTACATGAAAGCCTTCAAGACAGCCAAATATGCTCTTTTTTTTTCGAATCTGACATTCCATGGTTGACAAAAATAAATTATTTGTTCCTCAAACATTTTATATAGATTTTTTGCGTATTATAACATATTAATGATTTAAAAACCTATTTAAATACTCTTTTGCATTTTTTCCTTGTCCTGTGTGTTATATTATGATTTATTATTAGGTCTAATGAGCAAGTCCAACATGAATTGAATGTGCGAGACAGAGGATTATGTTATGGTTGACTTGTAGTGTAAGTAGAGATCTTAAATTGTATGTGAATAAGAGGATTATGCCATGATTCCTCTGCAGTCATTATTTATGTCCGTAAAACCTTCACCATAGCCCTTGGATACCTTTCCCATCATACACCATATAATAATCATAACTTTCTATAACAATTAGTTTATTAAATTTCATAAACTAAGATCCAAGACAATGTGATATTCAATAAATGTACTGTATTTATGCACCCTTACCTTCAAAACTCACGTAAGAGAATTTTACATTGAATTGAAACAGAAATTAAAACTCAATCTCCATGTGATCAAATTCATCAGCATTATTGGATCCCTCCCACATCTTCTACTGCGCGGGCTAAATACTGCAAAAATAAAAAAAAGATGGAAAAAAACAATAAAGAAAAAAATGAAGAGCAAAAATATTACAGTAAAGATGAAAGAAAAACAATAAAAACTATTACACGGAACAAATAATTCATTTTCGTCGATTATGAAAGGTCAAAGTCAGATTCTGAAAGAAAAGACGTACCTGACTGTCTTGAAGGCATTCATGCACGAGACGAGCTTCTTTCTTTTTGGTAAGTCGTTTTGATATTTATTTTTATTTTATGTTATCTTTTGAGTAAAATTCTTCATACTTAAGATATGAAAATTATAACGGTGAAAAAAGTTTGAAATCTGTAGATTCCTCCAATTTCATTAAAATAATTTTCATATCCGTATGAAGACTTTAACTCAAAAAATAACATAAAATAAAAAAAATAATATTAAAAGACTTAGTAAAGGAAGATGCAATTGTGCAAGAATTCCTCCAAAATAATCAATCGCGAATGTCTTCAAGACAACCAAATACATCTTTTCTTTCAGAATCTGACCTTAACCTTCCATAATCTACGAAAATGAATTATTTGTTCCTGTGTAACATTATATATAGATTTTTAAAATAATTAAATTTAAATGAACGATATCTAAAATCTTGGTTTTCTATCATAATTCCCAGAGTTTGATCGAACATATGTCAAAGTGACGCCCAACCTTGTTTGTGCTGTAATATGTTGAGATATTTTGCAAAACCCTAAACATAAAATGTTACTGTTGCAAATGCACATTCCGCTTTGGAAGTCACGAAGGAACTAAGGAGGTGGAGTTTCTACTCACAGACGGTTTCTGACCGTTTTGTTATGGCGACAGAGACGTTGACGTCGACTTTCACGGCTCGAAGTCGGTGATGTTCCAACTCCAGCGGTTACTCTGCTCCGCCATTGTCGTTGCCGCGAAACCCTCTCAGATTTCCACTCCCTCTCCTTCGAAATCTACAGAAAAATGCCACGGAGTAATTATAATTAATATCATATAATTAGTACTGTTATTGTTCTAAAAAGTGGAAAAAAATACGAAAAGAAAACACAGACTGAATGGACATAGCTTTTTGGTTTGCATCACCAGCATTACAGTACGGTACCGGTACCGGTACCGTTAACCTTGACGTCAACATAATTGCCGATGTGGTATGTTCGGAGGTAAGTGGTGAGGGCGATGGTTCCCTTCTTCTTGAAGGGGCGAGAAAAGGAATCTCTGGTGCGTTATGTCAAACCGATTAAAATGTACATAAAGAACTACTGATATAATGGTACTCGTAACTTTTTTTTTCTTAAATCTTTCTGCTCCATCTAGTAACAAATTTCAATTACAAGATAAAGATTAAATTTTGTGGATTGGACATAATTGAGTTCCAACACCAAATTTTAATCTAATTTGCTAATATTATTTTTTATAACATTATTTTCAATAAAAAAATTATATTTCAATTTTATCTTTATTTAGGTTAGTTGCATTGTATGTGTCTTTTTTTATCCTTGAATATGTATTTTAAAAAAAGTTTCCAAATTTCATGACGAACAATATTTTTAAATGTGATTATGATTTTAACAATATTATTTTAATGAAATTAATAATAAAAATTATGATATAGAAGATAAAAAGTTAAATTTTTGAGAAAATAATTATTGGGGATATTAATGTTATGTTCATATGTGATATTCTTTTAAAATTTATATTTTAAAACGTAAATTATTTTCTCTACTTACAAATAATTGTGTAACATCTCTGCACTAAAATTAAAAAAAAAAAACGTGTTTCTCTTATGATAATACTTTCAAAGTAATTATTACAAAACTACCTATGTTATAAAAGTTTCTTAAAAATTGTATTAATCTAGTGTAATAAAAACATGGACACGCATATTTTTGTTAGTTTTTGGAGAAGAAAAAAAAAAGTGGAAGTATCAAGCACTCATCTAAAAAACATGTTAGGTGTGATTTTACATCGAAATGTTAATTTGTTGATTTTTATTAAAATACAAAATAAAAGTGTAAATTAAAAAAGTTATTAAAAAAATAAATTTAAAAGTGCTTATTAAAAAATATTAAAGGATAAGATCATATATGTTTCTAGTGAGATCCTCAATTCTTAAAACTAAGAAAAAGTTCAGTTAGTCCTAAATATGAAGTTATTCTTAAATTTTGTAACTAAATGAAAAAAGGCTATCTAATTAGAGTTATTTTTTTTAATACAGCTAAATGATGTCATGGCATAATTAACATGTTTTTATACATCTAAAGATAAATTAGATTTCTCATTCTTTTTAAACAACTAGATTTCAAACATCTCACGCCTTCCTAAATTATCATTTACCTTTAAAATGAAAATTGTTTCGTGGAAAAAATATTATGTTTTTAGAAAAAATTGCATCTATATAAAAATAAGAATTTGATGAATTAAATAATTTTAGTCAAAATATTATAAATTGAATTATTTATATATATATATATATATATATATATATATTTGGTCTTTGAAAATAGGTTTTTTTTAATTTAATATTTGAGTTATAATGTGAACTATACTTATATGTTATAATTTTTTTATATTAATAATCAATATGAAATCTCCAATTAATTGTCACAGAATGAATTAACATCTCAAACGTGAGAATTTAGATTTGTGGATAGTTTGAAAGGAGTTCGATTATGGTGAGATAATAATATCAAATAAATGAATCAGATTGTTCTAATACTATCATATAAGTGAGTTTGTATTCAACTCAATCTCATAAAACTGACTTTTAACACAATGTTTATACTTTGTTTATATATTATAATTTTTTATTGGTAGAAGTTCTTTCAAGTTTCCATCAATAAATTCCAGGCTAGTTCTCCCTACACCATATCACTTCTGACCTGCACCCAACACTTATAGAGAAATTGACTATTTTGCCCTTAACATTCCAGATATCCATGTATGTAACACAAATAATACATTTTCATATCTGCTCATTCGGAATTGATAAGTGACTTCCAGATATCACCATCCAAAGTCTTATCAAGACACCCAACAATGACTTCTAGACGTCGAGATCCGGAAGCCTTTTTTTACCTTCCAGATGCGAATATCTATAATCTACATTGAATGTTGTCGGATATCTACATTCTTAAGCCACTTTCAAGACACTGATATCCAAAAATACCTTTGCACCATTGTCACTACATCCACCACCACTACCACAGTAAACGGCTATACTATCACCACCTCCACTCAAAATGTCTTCACCATATATAGTAAACAAGTTCATTTGCATGTTTTTTTTTTAAAAATAAAAGTGACAATAAGATTTTAAAAAAGATATTGGATGCATGTCATAATTGATTTGGTGCAATAAGAATTAACCTAAATTTCAACTAGTCCTTTGTTTTAAGTACGAGTTTTATGGTATGAGTCCAAGCCTAGTTATTCTTGCAATTTTAACATTTGAAAAATCAAAACTAAAGTTGATTTAAAAAAAAAAATTGAAGGTTTCATGTGAATATCAATAAAACTTTTTATAGTCATTAAAAAATGGAGAAGAAATATTAAACTAGTGATACCATCTTAGTGTTTAGATATTGAGAAAATTCTAATTGTATTGAATGAAAAAGTTGTGTTTATTGAATTACACCAAAAAGTATATAAAGCTATTCAAGAAACTAGAAAAACATGGGAAGGAAAATATAATTACAGAAAGAAACTAACTGCAATAGCCCTACAATTCGAAACGGAAACTTAAATAAAAGAGAAAAAAATATTTAGTATTATAGTTGAAATATTTTATAAATTCTTTTGGTGACAGAAAATAAGTGTGTGGAAAATAATGAATGGAAAAGGAAAGAATCTCAAGAAAGTAAGCTATGAAAAAGCTTATTTGGTTGAAGTGAAATAAAGTGAAAATAGAGAAAAAAATAATAATTATATGTATATTTTTAAAGAAAATAAAAAATAATAAGAAATTGTGAGAATTTATTTATTTATCCTTTGAATTTCAAATTTTTGTTTATTTATGTTATTGACATCGTATTTATTTTCGATTGTGACACTGTTTAAGCAAATGGAAGAGCGAGTATCACAACCATTTGGATTGAGGTGAGCATGGTGATTTGAGGAAGGAAAAAGTGGGAGTGAATTTTTTCCTTTTATTTTCTCACATGCGTAGAAGTGTAAAGAAAGACACATGGGATGAGTTGTTTTACCATTGTGTCCTTTGTATTTGCACATAGTTTGTGTTCACATATGTTTTGTTTATCCAGTTCCCTTTGTTTGCTTATGCACCATTGATGAGAATAAAAAATACATGAAGATGATCAAGGATGATACACTTGAAGGGTCATCTCAACAAGCAAATAAAGACATCATTACTAGGAGGAATGGACAAGGGCCAAAACATCTAAAGTTCTTCTTATTAGTCTTTTCAAAAGATGAGGCCCAAGCCCAAGAAGGTCAAGCCCAACCATGAGGAGCAAGGTCAAGGCTTTAGGAGATGAACATCATTGGATGTCTCTATTTGTAATTACCTTTTGTGTAGTTTTTAATAGAACTTTAAAAGGAAGGTGTAGATATTATATAAGGTTGCTAATGTACAAAACAAAGTCACATCTTCCATGTGACATAAAGAGTATGTGTAGACATAGTTTTAGGAGGTGCCAAATAAAGAAACCAAGTCACACCTCCCATGTGAAGTCACACCTTCCACGTGACTTGTTTTTTGTGGGAATTTCAAATGAGTTTCATTTGAATTTTCCCACCTAAATTTCAGCACCCTCACACTATAAATAGAGGTGTCATGCTCATGTAAATTCAGAATTTAGAAATTGAAGAAAGGAAACTCTACTCAAATTGAGAGAGAATTGTGAGAGATTTGATCTCCTTCACTAAGTCTTATCTTGTGAGCTTTGGAGGGCTTCAA
>Ga0123342_1004532_pt1 | contig 21087 bp, 5 predicted proteins | sample Turbeawhitnodule_FD_89960 | JGI IMG/M metagenome (GOLD analysis project Ga0123342, IMG submission 89960) | Root nodule microbial communities of legume samples collected from Mexico - Turtle bean Mexico white nodule | ecosystem: Host-associated > Plants > Roots > Nodule | place: Mexico: Nepantla...
AGACACTCCACTTTCAACGACATCCCATAACTCATGATAATCAAACAAAACTCTCATTTGCACACACCACCGATTGTAATTTTTTCCATCAAGGATAGAGACTGATAATTGGGTAGAGTTCATAATAACAGACTAGCTCTTGATACCAGTTGTAGAAACTAATTGGAGGAAATAAGAGAAGACAAAAGGTTGTAGCAACTGATTGAAAGTAATTACACAAACAAAATTGCAAACTAATGTTATTCATTTTGATTCACTCAATCATATGTATAATAATTACAATTACTGGAAGCTATAAACTAGGAATACTACCTGTAAATTGACCATTAATGCAATATAACGGTAAAATAGTTTAAGGGTAATAAAATCTGAATTAATAATAATAAAATCTGAATAATAACCAACATTAATTTCATATCTCAAAAGGATAACAGAAGAGATAACACTGTTTTTAAATTCAAAACTAAACATTGCAAAGTGAGGTTTGCTAAGCAGCATTGCATAATTGTATATTTTTCTCCTAGCAAACATCTTTTCCGTTTTCTATTTTCATATTCAAAATTCAAAATATGAGAAGTCGTAGAAACCAACCAGTAAGTGTTGTTTTTCAATTATAAAGTAGAATATGAAAATGCAATGTCTGAATTTACCTTTTCTTTTTTATTCATTTATGCATGTTTTTGGCATTGTATGACAATATTGTTATTATTCTGCTGACACAAATAACGCCATAAAATACACACACGAAGATAACAATTTAATCAAATTTATAACATAACTATTAAAGAAAACAAAAACAAAACAGAATAGTAAGATTTTGTTCATTGAATACAAAATTGAAAGAGAAAAAAATGTATAAGATAAAAGTGCGCCGATGGGAGTGAGAGGGGTTAGTCTATGAGAAAAAGAGGACTTAGGGAGAAAAGGAGAGACGCGTTAGTCTATTAGCGAAAGGAGTGAGAAAATGAATTGCGAGAGGTTAGAACAAACAAGCGAAACACTTAAGTTTTGAGATTTGATTGAGATGATTAAGAATAAAAAGGTGATGGTGATGGAGGATATGGAGGGGAAGTGGTTGACGATGGTGATAAAGGATAAGAACGATTTGACTAAGTCTTTCTGCGAGTCCAAGATAAAGAAAAGAGAAACATATTTCATTATATTTTATTTTTTTGCATATAATATTTTTCATGATTAATGTTGATTGAACCATTGAGAATGAATTTTTGGTTTATTGCTTAATAATGTCACATGGGTTACAATGATAAAAATAAAAAATACTGATACGTCAACACTCTCCCCGCTAGTTATTATAAAACTGGTGTACTATTAGCTAATAAAATAGTTTAATGATATCTTTAAGATAAATAACTGTAAAAAATAAAAATCAACAAATATATGACCGTTTATAGTTGGTTGGTGGGGTGAATTATTTTTAGCTTATCAATACATATATATTATTTATTCTTATCTCAATTCTGAAATGCTTCATAGATTCGTGGAATTTGGAAATATGGATCGGAATATAAATTACCCTAATTAAGGTGGAAAAGGAGACAAACAATGGAGAATATCGGAATTTCAGAAACGAGGAAACAAATCCCTTTCCCAGTTAGTGGCATATGTGAATCTCTGAGATGATATTACAAGTGTCTTAGTCAAATATTAAATAATTAGCATAATCATTTGGGTTAAAATTTGATTAAGACTAAGTAAGCCAATCTAATATAGTATAGGTTGTTAAAGTATCTTAGTTGGTTTGCCTTTAATTAGATATTATGATATTTAATCCTTTTCCCGCAAAGTGATGTCTACTTTGATAATTTTAAATTTTAAATATTTCTAAATTTCATAACTAAATAATTTGTAAAGGCATAAAATAGATATTTTTACATTTTTATCAAAAATAAAATAACTAAGTTTCTGATGGATAATTTTAAGAAAATAATTTATTTTTAAAAATAATTTAAAATGCTCTACCATAAACTATATTCTTTGAAAAAATATTTTAAAAGAAATTAAAATATTAAAATTTATGAGTGTAATTTTACTATTTAAAATTAGATTATTTTAAGTTTCATCTAAATAAAAAGTAAGAATATGGAATTATAAATATTCTTTTCTATCTCAATTTATTTATTTTCTTTTGATATTCTTTTTTGGGTCAACTTTGATTAGACATGTGAATTCAACTTCAATTGAAATATTATCAACTTATTAAGGTTTAGGCATCACTCATTATCTATCATACATCACTAATTTGATATCATTTATTGATTGATGTTTTTAAGATTCAAATATGATTATTTTTGGTCATTTTTACCAAGGTTATTTTTATTTTTTTTTAGTTGATGTCAAGATTGTTTTTGACCAAGATTAATGAGAACATGGGATTCTTTAATCACTAACATTAATTAGGGTTTCCTCAACCAATATTAATATGACTATTTTTTTTTGCATTAGATCTTTAGGATTTAATGTTTGCATTCGATCAATATTTATATGATTTTTTTTATAAGAAAGTAAAAGACATTATTTTTAAGCATTAGATTTCAACACGTGTAAATCTTCTAATAAGATTTGATAAATAATAGAAACACATGATCTTAAGCACAACATGGTATGATTATAATATTATAAATGCTTATTTTATATTATAGAGAATATTTTTTTATGTCTATCTTTCAAGAGGATCTCATGAAGACATGTCAACATCAAGATCTCTTGAAAAAAGTACTAAAACTACTTCACACCAATAATTTTTCTAAAAAGGACTAAATGTCAAGTTTGTGAAGACTATCAATCTTGTATGGTAATGCTTTTTACTCTAGTTTGGGTAGAAGCTATCTGACATATGTCTAATAAGTCGTGTTGTGTATCAAACTATTTCTTGAAGAAGAGATATGTATTTAATGTTACACGAACGACATTTAATGCATCTATATATTTGAATGTGGACAAACACAAACTTGAAGAAGTAGAAGACCTTTTGTGGATATCTCAATGGCTAGGAAGAATTTGCAAATGATTCTTTCTTTTCAACCTCTATGTATAAAATATCCCTTGAAAAAGAAAGGTTGATAACTACGAAATACTCTCTTGCAATCTTCAAACAATTGTTGTATCTTAACTAAAGAACTTAGTAGCCTAAAGGAGTATTTATTTTAGGACATTGCCCTATTTTAATTAGCAATGTGGTTGATCGTTTAGATGTCATTTTTTGTAAAAACAAGATTGTCTTAACTAAGAGTGGTTGTGTTCAAAAGATTAATCAATCTTAGTTAAAAGTGATTGTGTTTCAAAAAATATTTAGTTTTAACTATGAGTGATTGTGTTCCAAACAATATTCGATCTTTATTAGGGGTGACTTTATTTCAGATAATACTTTGTCTTAATCAAGAGTCATTGCACTCCAAATAAAACTCATTTTTATGCAAGAAGTGATTGAAGTCTAAAGAATATTCATCTTGTACTTTGTAGTGTTAGTCTATCAGCTGAATTTGATTGTGTTGATTAAGAATTGTACATAGTTTAAATTTTTAGATAAATCAAAGTAAAAACCTTAATGTATTTTTTTTCTCTAATTTAATATCTTTCTATTGTATATTATTAATTTACATCTAACTAAAAAATAATTTTTTTGTTAAAATGAGCTTTATGAAATTTTCGGACCACATACTCTTAACTTAAAGTTGCGTTTGACTGTCTTCATTATAGATTATTTTTACCAAAATTTCTTGAGAGAGCATCTTTCAATTTTGATCACTTTTTTCAAACATTGATTTTTCAAAAAAAATTAAATAAATAATAATTCAATAATCATATATTTTTTACTTGTTTTCACATAATTCAAATCCTTAAAACCTTTTCAACCAAGAAGTAATGTAAAAATCTAGAGTGATATTGGAACTTTTCTACAATCAAACAAATCCTTATTTATTTTTAAATATTAATTAAATATCAATTATCAAAGTATTGTAAAAACCCTTTAAGAATTGAATATATACTATTATCAATGCCCCTTAAAAACTTAAAATCAGTAAAAAAAAAAATATAAGACAATTATGAACCTCAATTAAAGAAATCTAATTAGAATATTAAAAGAAATAATAAAAAAAACTCTGAATCAAGAAAATCACACATTAGTACTGAATCTTTATCTAAACTCTTAACGAAAAATCAATTTAAATTCTACATATTTAAAGCTTTTAAAAATTATAAAATTTTCTTTACAAACTTAAATAAACAAATTATATAATAAAAAAATTCTTTAACATGTGTGCATATTTTTTTTATCGGTAATAAAAAATAAATTAAATATGAACTACTTGAGGATGACCTAACATTTATACATAAACAAAACCTTTGACTTTTCTTACTAGACAAACTTCTAAATATGCTTAATAGAATACTCCTAGCTGAACTCAGAGATAATCACTTAAGGCGTCTAAGCCTACATCTAAAAAAAATACATCACGGAACCATTCTCATACAGATTTATGCATAAAACTAACCGTAAAAAAATTCCATTAAATATATTATTTTAATATTTATTACTTAAAACATAATGTTTGTCCTCTAATAAGAAGATTCTCACGACATCACTAAAACTGTCAAACAAAATTTTATACAAACCAAAATGGGTATTTTTTTTATATAGATTAAAATCATATAAACCAAATATGTTATTATTTTATCAAGGAGTTAAGGACTCAAATATTAACTATTATTACCTTGTTTTTTCTTCCGTCTTAAATTATTCATTTATAATTAATTATTTCTCTAGAGATTTGGGATCTAATCTCCTGTAATTGATTGAGATCCACAAATTTTAATTTTTGGGTAAAATTCCTAACATTAGAATTATAAATACTTAAAACATAACTAATCTTAAAAGAATATTTTCAAAATCTATCCAATGTATGAGTCATCACTATCTTTGTATCACATTCAAGAATTAATGATAACTAACGACCAATAATGTTTAGCAAAATAAATTAAATTGAATTGAAATTGTAGTTTTTGTTGGTATCCACAATGATGATCCATTTATACGACAGCTTATAGTTTGTGATATGTCGTATTTGCATGATTTGACTTTATAACATACTTTTTCATAATCTTTAATAATATAGTTGTTGAATTTCTTTTAGTTCCATGCTTGGTCTGTTTTAGATACTTATATTCACTATATATTCTCTTTATCAAATTCTTCATTAAATTTAATCACATGTCACATTACAACAATTAATGTTTATCTTTTTAACTAATCCGGTTGTTCAAACTGAGGGATCTCCATGGAATATATGATTAGATATCCCTAATCAATATTTTATTTTTTATTTATTGAAATTATGTGGTCAATTTATTTTATTTATGGCAATTATATATAAATAAACCATTCCTTTCTTAATAGTTAAGTTAATGGGACCTTTCTTTCATTAAAATTAAAATTGAATAAAATATATTAATTTTTTTTAAGTGTAACTCAACTTTATAAAATTAATTTATAAAATAAGATTTATATTCATTTATATATTTTAAAATATTTTTATTAATAAAACAACTTACTTTAAAAAAATAAGTGTAATTAATAAATAAGCTTTTAATAGCTTATAAAACAAAAATAACTCTCCAATAATATACAAAGTTTAGGATAAGAATACAATTAGTTATGTCTAAATTGAGAGACAAATTTTAGGGGCAACCAATGGTGTATTATTACGAGTCTATTAATTGTCAACAATTTTACTCTTTTGTTAAGAGATCTATTTATTATTAGTTATAATATAATATTTTTTGTCTATCTCTTTACATGTCTTTTCGATCTATTAAATTATAAATTTATTTTATTTACTATAATATATAACTAATCATAATGTCATCATTAAAAATGATAATACTTATAATAAAATATTAATATAATTAAAATTTGTTTTTCTAAATAGTTATTTCAAATAATTTGTTCAAAAAAGTAATTTAAGTAAAAACAATTTCCATTTAGTTTAATAGATCTTAATAAAAAACATAATTTTTTTTTTAATTTTGATAATTTGATTCTTAATAAAATATGTAATAAAAACCACTCACGTAAATATTTGCTGGTAAGATTGCGTAGTACTCATAACATATTTTTAACAAACGGATGAGTAAAATATTCGTATATATCATCCACAAATATTTTTATCTTCAAATATTTTCGAGTAGATATTATTTTGTATTTTTAATCACAATCAAGAATATTTGTGAGTATATATATAAAAAATGGGATGAGAGTAAAATAATATTTTAGTAAAAAAGTAATTCTTAGTCATAATCTAATAATTAACATATCGAACAACGGTAAAGAAAGAACTGTGTGAATATTCAATTTGACCAATATGTTGGCTTGATCAACAACCAAACTAATGAATCTCTCATGCCACTTAAATTTATAAATTGTAATTCTGCTCATAAATCTAAAAATTCTGGATTTTTTTTTATATTTTTTAAAACGACTAATACTATATATATTAAGGTTATATTATACACAAACATGTATTAACGTTAATATTATTTATGTGGTGTATGTTGAAATTTTCTTCATGAACTTTAAATTTAATTTAGTTTTATAAAAATTAATTCATAAAGTAAGATTTGTAATTACTTATATATTCTAAAATATTTTATTTTCAAGAAAAGTGGACCTCTAACATATTACGAGCCTAATTAACACAACAACCAGATGTTATACACATCTTAATTAGCACATAAAAGCAAGAAATTGAAGAAAGAGTTTCATATATAAAATGAATAAACGCATGTACAACTAATCATAAAGTTTAAATTCTAAACCACAATGGTCTCATGCAAGTCCTTCAATTAGTACTTAATCAGTTTGGTCCTTGTCTGTTAATCGGAATTAAGAGGCTCCATCAATTATTGGTAAATTAATCAAGCACCTTACGAAATGGAGGTACACATCATTCTCATTTCAATTCATGGTGGTATGTGTTACGAAAACGAAATATCACTGTATCATATTTTATAGAATACAGGAAAAAGATAGATGGTACAGAGGCAAAATTGATGTTGAAGTTGAACTCTCTAATAATAAACCAAAAATAACAAGTTATTGTAAGCACGGCACCTAAATAGGGTCTTAATCTCTCTCATTTGCATCATTTATTTGTGTATTTGTGTATTGTTATTTTTATTACAATATAAACTTTAAACCTAATTCAATCCCATAAAATCAGTTTATAGGTGAGATTTGCACACATTTATATACAATGAAATAACTTCTCAAGTTGAGAGTGAGAATAAATCCAATAAACATTTGCTATGATAGACTTTAAATGACTCTGATATCATATTACGAAGTGAACTTTAAACTTAACTCAACCTCATAAAACCGACTCATGGAATGAAGTTTACACCCATTTATATACAATGAAATATTCTCATCTCTAGTCGATAAGAAATTTCCAACTGTTTTTGGTGTAATCACTTTATCACTTTAAGTTAGCAATCCTTCTAATCCAATAGCAACAACTAGAGCCATATATATATATATATATATATATATGATTGATTGAGTTTTTTCATGGTATTTCAGCTCACACATGATAACTCAAGAGAAAAAAAAAGCGAGACCAAGCAATTAGTGACGTAAATTATATATTAGCTTTATCATTTAGTGGAATTTGTCGTTATCGTTGTCATCATTCTGTGTGTTATTGTAATCTAATTATATTAATGGAGTTTAGTAGGAAGTCGTGTTTGGGGCCCTATGAAAAGGGGTGGGAACAAAGATAGGGAAAATGGGCAAATGGAAGAGGATAAACCAATAATTTTCAATTATATAAGAAAGATTCCATTAAGAAGTTTGGTGATCCATAACATAAAGACCAGAATAGTATTAAATTTATACGATACCTTATGCCAAATTAGCCATATTAAAGATAAGTAGCCCTGTGGTTGAAGCCACTACGAAACAAAAAAGCATCAATATTAATAAATAAATACATATATGCAGATGATATTAGTAGATTATGAAGACAAATGGGATATACACGAAAAAGATGAATAGCCCCAATGAACATGACAAAAAGCAACGTACCCACTTTTATTTTTCTTGAAACAACGACTCTGCACCAGCTACAATCACTTTAAAACTCCCTTATTTTATCAATACATTGAACTCCTTTAAGCTATTTCCAAACGGGAAATTAAGTACGAACTGCCACCAATTGATAATTTATTTATGTGTTAAATATGTTTTTTATCCGTATGCCAAAATAGTTTTCATTCTTAATCTAAATTTCAGAAATTTTTGATAGTAAGAAAATTATTAAAATGTGTTATGAGAAATAAACAGATTTTCAGTATGAATTAGGATATGTTTGTAGATGTTATAATTATATAATACAATTCATACTTTGTAATTTAAAAAAAAATATTAGTAAGAATTTATTTTAATAATTTTCTTATTACAAATATTGAGAGATTTCTTATTACAAGTATCAAGGAGGGGATGTCGAAGGTCGGGCTAGTGTCTGGAGTAAAGTCGTAACAAGATAGCCATACTGGAAGGTGCGTCTGGATCACCTCCTTTTTAGAAAGAGCTCATGCTTGTTGGGTAGTTTGATACTGTTTCATATCAAACAAGAAAGGAGTTTTGTCTGAATCAAATTTAGGTTTAAGATTTAGATCATGGAAAACTTTATATAATAGTATTTAACCATTTATTTTTTAAGACTTATAGCTCCACCGATTGATTAATAAGATGGTGACCTTGTTGTAATGATGTATGAAAAATATTGTTGAGGCTGTCTTTCTTGAAATCTATGGTTGTGTAGAGAAGGTGCTTTAGCCCAATACAAGGTATCTTTGACGTTGAATAGTGGAGGAGATGGAGAAAGCATCCTCTTAATTATGAGATGCTAAATGCGATCAAAGCAAGACAAAAATGTCAAAAAAAGCAACAATTGACAAAAATCCATGAATTTATCTTTATGTCTGTTTGATTAGCAGAAGGGAATTTAATTAGGTGGGAAAAGTATCTTTCTGAAAGATTGGAGGTAAAGGATGAAACAGTAGGGGTGTAGGATTTTGCTGCATGATTACTTAAGAACTGCAAAAAAAACTGTTGAATAGTTGGTATAAACACTGTCAACGTTAACTTTTTCACTGGAACAGTTGAACATATTTGTTGTCTGCTCATGCATGTGAAACAATGGTAGGGTCATGCTTTAGTCTTTTACACCATCTTATTAGATGGATTCATATTGGTCCAAATTGAATTTAGAGAGTAGTTCATCTTAGAGGTAAATGATGAATCATGTGTTACCACGTCATTGATATCTTGAGAGAAATTATGATTCTCTTGGATGATGATGATGACACATGCATGAGGTAAATTGGTTATTGTCATTTTCTTTGGAAGGATTTTGAATTGAGTTTACTTAGTTAGGGTATGTAGAATTGGTGGTTCAACTAATTGACTAGGATGATCCAACATATCTACAAATGGCATTGAATTAAAGTATATTTTGTAATCTGTGGTTCATGGATCATTATCTCAAAATCAAGTCTCTACATGGTTTGTAAATTAAAAGCCTCCCAAAGTATAAAGCAAAAATTGTATGGAAAAGAATGAAAATGGCCAAGAAGTCCCTAAAAGTTAAAAGGTAGGGTAGGTTACCCTCAATTACGGGGAATGGAAAGTAATGCCCACCAGATCATCTTCTCAGTCTCTCATGCTTTCACTTCTTCCTTTCTTATCTGCTAGTTAGGCTTTCAACACTATTGCTCAAAATTATATTAAATTATTTTTTTACATTTTTTAACTTTACATGTAATATGATGTAAAATCTACACTAATTCGGTCTCATTTCTATTTAATGTTTGGAGTTTGTAGAATCTATGCGTTTGGTTATTTAATGTTTTTAATTGACGTTAGATTATGTTTTCTTTACATATAAGTTGTTGTACCTCTAAACTCTAAAGTGATTCGTATTTATAAAAAAAAATAAAAATTCTTCATCTAAATTAGATATTTATACACTTCTAGAATTTTCACCATTATATATATAAATAAATATATATATTATTTTAAAAATTTTCCTGAATTTACAATTTTCATGCTGTGTTTATACAAGTGAAAATGAAAGGAAAGCATCAGAAAATCTAGAGGATTTGACAAAAAGATTGAATAGTAATTCAAAAAGTTTGTGCCGACTGCCATGTTATGATTATTGAATTTTGTCAATATACGACTAAGAAAATAATGCTCTTATATAATTAGAATAAGAAATTATTTACTTTTTTTAGTAGAAATTAAGGTTAATAACAATTTAAATATATATTTTTTTTTTAATCCTTTCAAACTTAACATCAAAAGCATGTATCTCTTTTTAAATAAAGGCATAAAAATATATAATTTTAATGAATTTGATGAAATAACAATTAAGAAATTACCAATGGGTTAGCAATTTCTTATCCCAATAGGACAATTTAAGATAACTTTCCTTACAGTTTTTAAAAATAAAAAAAAAATTGATGTAAAACTAATTTGGTGTACATCGAAATACTATAAACATTGTTTAGATTTATTTAAGTTTGATTAATTATCTGTAAAATACTATTTTAGTACTTAATATTTTAAAAATAAGTCAAAAAAATTCAAGCAATAATTTAAAATTAACAATGTAAATACATTAGCATTTAAAAATTATCACAATTTTTAAAAAATATTTTTCCTGTAATTTTTTTAACTATCACTATAATTAAAAATATTTCAGTTTTATATTAAATACACACGTAATTATTCATTAATTTCAAGAGAATGTTGCTAAAATAAAACCATTAGCTTTAAAATTAGACCTTTTTCATGTAATCATTAACCTTGATATCAATTTAAGTTTATTACAATAATATTTTTATTTTTAATGTATAAACATTAAAAGTAGTGCGGACAATAAACAATATGTGAAACACTCATTTGAACATTGATACGACACGAACATAGAGATATGTATAACACTACAAGAAAATCATAAAATAGAAACTAATTTTTAGATACCAAAATAATTAGTTACAATAGTAACTAAATTAGAGACTACTTTAGAAACTAAAAACAATTTTGGTTTCTAAATTAGTTTCTATTATTCTTAAATAGTTTCTAAATTGGTATCTGCAACCAAGGTTTTAACTACCAATTATTTAGTTTTTAAATTTGGTAGCAAAAACTTTGGTTACTAATTAGATACCAATTTAGAAACTATTTAACAATAATATAAACTAATTTAGAAACCAATTTTTTTTAGTTTCTAAAATGGTCTCTAATTTAGTTACTATTGCAACTAATTATTTTGGTCTCTAATAATTGGTTTTTATGTCATGATTTTCTTGTAGTGTAATCTTTAAAATGTAGGACACGGGAACATGGATTTATATATTATATAATTATGAATTATATAATTTGACAATAAAGATTTATGTGCACTAAGTATGTTTCAGGTTTTTGTTCGGAACAGACATATGTTTTTCATGGCTGGTTCAAAAGGATTTACTCCTTATTTTTATAATCATAATAAAAATTTATACAATAAGTTTGAGTTTTTAGAAAATTAATGTATTTCTCTTACTTAAAATTGTGTTAGACCCATGCTAGAATTGTCAGAAATTCAACGACATTTCACCAATATGTATCCTACGAGTATCGGTATCTAATACGTGTGTTCGATACGGACATACCCACCTTTTAAGTAAAGTGTCAAAGCTTCATTACATATCCTACTATAATATTTCTTTAAGTTGAGTTAAGTGTCATTAGGATAGAGTAATCTCATTGTTTTTATTCTTTCATCTTAACCTCCTCTAAAATTATTATTATTATTACTTTTATCTTTTTGTTGTTGTCTTCACTTATATAAACAACCTGCACTACATTTTATCCTCATTTTTATTATAACAGCTATTACCATATAGTTTGTGTAGTTGTTTCTCTCACCCATATTACTATAACAATTACTACTATTATAATTATTTTAAAAAAAATTGTCCTCATTATTATCGAGAATTGTGTATTATATTTTCATCATAGTAACCATTATTTTATTATTATTACCACAACCTATTAAAACATGATTTTTTTAATCATAATACAAGTAAACATTGAATATATTTCTGTTTATATTATTGTTATTTTAACTTAGCATGCGATATTTTGACGATGATGTTGTATGAGTTGAGCATGCGCTTGGGTTAGGTTCCACAAAGGAAAGGAGATTCATAACACCCAATGCAAACTGCCCCCACAGAACACTTACTATTCACATTCATATTTATATTCTTTTTTTATAGGCATTCATATTTATATTCTAACAAGATGAAATTGCAATGTATGCATTTACAATTGCAGAATGTAGAAGCCACGATTTAAATTTCATGATGAGCTAATTAATTATACCTTTAGTTGTTAAGTTTATTTATGTTGGTTGGTCCATATCTTATTTATTGACAGGATAGTCTCTTGTTTTCAAGTTACATTATCTTATTTAATTAAGCAACGAAATGAATAACAGATTCGATGTAGACAAATCAATATTAAATAAATCTATAAAAGATGAGATAACTTTATTACTTTTAATTTCATAATCAATATTAAATCCAATAGTACGAAGCTATGAACATGACTGGCGAGGCTGATGATAATGAAAATAAACATGGTAAGAAACTAAAAAAGCTTAAGAACAAAAAAATCAATCTGTGGTCGGAGACAAGTATGGCCACATATTTAAAATTAAAAATGAGAATGTAGCCGGTGAACCTTCATAGTTTCTTTGAAGCAGGGATGAAAATATAAAAGAGATTTACAAAACAAGCTTGAATAAAAAAAGTAAACTAGAATGGAAGAATGTGAGGCAATTTAGCACCCTGAATTTTGATTTTTAAAATTAAAAAAAAAATCACACTTGATTCATGTTTGACCCTAAAAAGCTTAAACTCAGACACTTGGCCTTTTCTTTCTTGGTTTCTTACCCAAATAGAAAGGTAGAGTGGACACCACAATGTCTGTCCTCCAGAGAGCAAAGTATCCCACAAAGATTTTCCACCCTTTTTACACCACTTGTCCTTTTCACTCGACTCCCTAACCTTCTTTGTCTAATCCTCAAAAGTAAAGCTGCTATACTACTACTACTATCTGCCTTTTTTCTTTTCTTTTCTTTTTTCATTTTTCATTTTTCATTTTTTCCCTTCCTCCTGCTTCCTCCTATTTCGGTTTTTCCCTGCAACAAATCAAACCCCACGTCAACAAGGATTTTGCAATTCACAACATCAAATTCTTTACTCTTCAAGAATTAGACAGGGGTGAAATGAAAGTAATCATATTGCTTGTTTGGCAAACATAATCATTCCAGAGTTTGAAAGGAAAAGAAAAAACAGAAAACGTTTGGATTTTTGAGCATCTATTGAACATTCTCCCTTTATAGGGGACATGTGAGCAGTGAGCAGTGAGCGAATAGTGAATACCTTTTGTTCAGTTATTTTCTTTTTTTAAAAGAAAATCTGATCAAGTGCTCATGCCTGGTAATGTTGTCTCCATTTTCATTGCTCCCTTAATAGTCATAATTCCCCGAATCTCGCAAACCAACCAATTTCTCTCTGACTGCCCAAATGTTCTTTATTTGGTCAAAATTATGTAATAAAGTTAATTTCCCATATGAACCCCAGAAACATACTTATGAAAAGAGAGCCCCTACTCCATTAAAGTATGAAAATTGGTTTCTGTGAAATCTCAGAATAATACAGTAATTTACAAAAATGTATTAGGCCCGGTCGTTTATTCCATGGCATAGAACACTACCATCTTTTGCTGTAAAAGATATTGAAGATATGCAACCAAATAATATACGGATAGAAGGAGGAAACAAGAAACGACAAAGCACAGGAAAAAAAGGAGCCTACTTAATTAGGGTATGACCTACTACTAGTGAATATCAGAATTTGAATAAAATGACCTCTATGCCCTCTCTAATTAGTTTAGAATGTCCATAGTTAATTTGATTTACCCTGAAGCGCAAGGTTAATAGTCAACCACCCCACCCAACCGGCCTTGGCATCATGACATGAGAAGCACCTTTTCAGGACTACGGAAATACTTTTAAGGGTGTCCCGCCATGATCTCATTCTTTATGATCAAAATACCCTATTAACATCTTCCAACTTCCCATCCTGCTTTTCTCCCTTTTGAATTAAATTGACCATAATGCCCTTTCCCAATACTAACAACAAGTGTCGGTGGCCCGACATCACCTGTGTTCTTTCATCTTCCTTCTATACGACATATTGCCTGTTATAAGATTTCATAATATACTGAGCTAATAAGGACACAACTTAGACAAGTTCACGTCCACGCCTATACAGAAGCTGACAAATTCAGCACCTGTTCTTGATAACAATTCAATGTTAGTCAATGAAATTCAATAGGGGTAGTTAGGATGAACCTGTGTCATATATACTTCGCTACAAGACATCCACAAGTAGGTCATCATCCCCCACCAATTCATTTTACAAATACTATGTACAACAGTTCACCCATCACTACCGTTTCCCAAGAGATCAGCGAGATAAAAGATTAAAAAAAAAATAGGAAGGGGAGGGTTCATTCGGTAAACAAGCTTTCAAGTACCTAACAAAATGACTCAACAGGAAAAAGAACTTAACAATGTTATTCTGTCATAACATCCACATAAATGCTTGTTTGATTTGATTAAATGGATTAGTTGGACAATGCAATGTTGGGTATGTTTGTTTTATTAAAAGTGAAAACAAAAACACCCGAATAGAGATTAATTGGCACCATATTAATTTAATTAGGATCCCTTCCCTTTGGTAATTTATTCGGCGGGTCCCCTAAAACCCTTTCTTTGAAAGGATGTTTATAAATTATTGAGGTAAACACAAAACAAAACAAAACAAGACAAGCAGCGGTTACCTTTTTCTTTAGGTTGATTCTTTGTAGTTTTGGCCATGGCCTAAGTCGCTTTTGGGGTAGCTTGCTTGAAAGCAACAGTGGGAGCTATTCTGCAGCTCCTCCTCTGATGCTCCTGGACAAGTTCTCCGGCAAACCAGTCAAGTTTCTCGAAGTTACTGTGCTCCCCTATTCTCTTTCCTCCAAACAGCACTGACTCTACATTCTCCTGCTTCAACATCTCCTCTGCTATTCCAACCAGCATCTTTACGTTGCCGGGACTTGAATCTGTATCCACGTTGGGTCCACAACGCCCCATACTGGATCCATTTGCCTGTCACATAAGAATCCCTCAGAACATCCATCATGTAAAACCGAAAAATACCCTGCTAAATATTACATTCATTCATCTCTACATCATGGACGGTGTCAGTAAGATTTCAATGCCAGCCACCAGCATCATACACTCAAATGAAAAGGACAGAATGAACGACCATAAAAAGGAAATTAAATGACGAGATACACACATAAATTCAAATTAAAATAAAAAACTTTTGGTGATCACAATCCCAACTAATAAGGAATGGTTTATTAATAGTTATAACTACAATTAAAAAGGTTTTCTACTTCACACGACACGGCTCTATTTAAGGAAGAGTCTGAATTGGGCTTTCCTTCAATGAATCCAACTGACAAAATGCAATTCAATTATCAAAAATACCAACTTGTATGTGTATGTGTATCCATTTCATGATCAAATCCAAGTTGCTCAAGAATGGGAAGGTTTCCTTAACATGGAAACACAGATAAAAACGAACAAAAAGCACAGCATTAATTAACACCCATCCATCAATAGATATCCCATAACAAGTCCAAATCCAGCTATGCTATCCCATACACACTCATCAACTTGCTACATCCAGACAACACACAACAGATCCCTACGGAAACCCCACACCCCTTACCCTCCGGCTGGTGTGAAATTGACTCCATTTAATACCCCCTTGACGTTTATGGAGTTCACAAACTCAACCAGGTACCGGAAAAGAGAAAAAAAAATTGACACCCATTAACAGTTTTCATTTCCGTTTACTCAAATTATTCAAAGCCTAATTGTGACATTCTGACAATTGACAATTTGACTAAGCACAAAATTCAGTAACTGACCCCACCAGAAAAAATTAAAAATACCTGAATGCGGACATAATTGGTGCTGCGGCTATGACCAAAGGCCATGGCGACGGCCTGGTCGACCAGGTCCGATGAACCGTCGCCAGAAATGCGGGCCATGGGTCGGGCCCAATCCTTGGCCTTCCAGCGTTTGACGCGGTCAAAGTCGTAACTCACCTCCAAGAGTTGACCCGTTCCGAGAGACAGAACCAGAAGGTCCTCCACGCCTCGCACAAACGGAAACTCTTGCTTGTTGTGCAGCACGTGCGTGATTGCGGCGCCTGTTGGGTTGCTCATCGCCAACCCTCCGTCCACCGCCAAGCACTTTGTCTGACCGTCCACGGAACGCATCTGAACCGGTTCAAACAAACCCGGTTCGGCCGAAGTCGCTCGACACACCTCCCACAACCGGAAATCGAAGCTATCCGTTTCCAACGCATCCGCACGTGAGAACAAAAACGGCGCCGTACTCGATAAGTCGTAGCACGGAATCAATACCGGTTTTATCGTGTCCTTCAGCGTCAAACTCCCACCCTGCTCCGCCGTAAACGCTTCTTTCACAGCCTTCTCCAAACCGGCCGTCGCCGCCGCCACCGGACCGGACCCGCCTGAAAGCAACCTCTTCAGAAAGCCCCCACTGCCGCCCGTGCGGTAGAACTTGCTTCCTTTCTCCGCGAGAAACCGCCAGGTGTCTTCGGCGGCGAAAATCGGCCGTTGGTGGTCCTTCGTTGCGAAGAGCATCGCCGTGAAGATGCCACCTACACCGGCACCGGCAGCAACGTCGAAGTAGTCCGCGATGGTGGCGTTCTGGTCGCCGGATTTCTTCTTGAGAGCTGATTCCAGGTAGGCGAGGGCTTTACCGGCGAGAATCCCGCGCATGCCGCCGCCGTCGATGGCAAGAATGCATATCTTGCCGCGCTGGTTCTTGACGGAGGAGACGCCGTCCACAGCGGTGACGTTGGGCGGGGTCTCAGATTCCGGCTTGGGAGGTATTTGTTTGGGGAACCACAGCTTGGGATCGTCGTAGCCGAAGAGGAACTTGCTTTCGAGAATGGAGAAGATTTCGTAGCTTAGCTTATCTGTCTCAATGCTCGGCTCCTGCATTTCAAGCTCATTAGCGCAGTCCATTTTCCCTCTTCTTTTTCCTTCAAAAATTTTACAGGATTTTTTTTATGAAACAAGAACGCAACGCTTTTTCTCTTGTTTTCTCTTTCAAACCAACACAGGGAGGTTCGCCGGCATGCTATTTAAAACATCTCGTGCGTCTATTGCATGCAATTTAATCTGCGCGTCGAAAAAAAATCACCTTGGAAGCCTGTAAAAGAAATACAGAGGGAAAAATGAATTTCCTTTTAGAAGGGGTTTGGGAGTTGAAAAGTCGAAGGCGTGCTACGAATTAGAACATTCGAAAACACATACCTCATTTGAGAAGAATGATCAACCAACCAAGATGAGAATTGGAAAACAACATTCTGATTTGGCAATCGCCCTTCTCGTGTTCCTTCTCCAATCACCCCAAACGCAAATTATATTATTTGTCTGCAACACTCTCGCTATGAGTGAGAAACTGAAACAGAAACTCCAAGTGAGAGTAATGATTCCGTAGTAGAAAAAGCAGGGGTTTGGTGTCTAAAGCGTAAAGGGGGTTCTTCTTTCTGAGTTTATGAGCAGCAGGGTGCAGTTGGGTCTGCGTTTCTCTGGGTTTCTTTTGCCCAAAGTAGCTAAGCTAGCTCCTCTATGTAAACATCAAATGGAACCAACAAACCATCCAACCAACAAGCACCGAACAAAAACCAGAAAATGCCAAATCACCACAGCTGCACCACCATATCTATATCTATATCTGTATACTCCCACACATATATATACCCATTCATTCTTTTACCTTTTTTATTCTTTTACCACTACACCACCTATTCACTGTTCGCCAGGCTTCCACAGTTTAGTCTTTCTGATCATGTAAAAAACAAATACAAATAATAAGAAACCAGAAAGAGAAAGGTAGAGATAGAGAGAGAGGTGTAATGTAATGTTGGTGTTTGTGGCCTCCTCAACTCAACTACAGAGAATTAGAGAAGTGGGACAGGTGATGGGTCCCACAGTAGGAATTGTGTTGGAGCAATTCAGCGTCACCACCAATGAGCCACCGACACTTGTACACCGTCAATCTTGCTACTCGCCATCCATGGCTCAGATTGCACCAACACTATTGCTCCGTGATCAACGTTGCAATTCCCCCCAATTTCTAACGTCTACTCTTCACCTTCATTCTCACTATGCACTTTCACCATTTACTAACATCTTTCTTATTATTAATTAAAAACTTAATGATCCATTATCTACAAAAGAAATTACTCAACTAATTTTGTATTAAATAATAAATTTTGCATTAGGGCATTGCCCTTGGGAAGGGATATGGGGACCACTTCGCTTTGTTTTGGGCATACAGGAGAGGAGAGGAAGGACAATGGACCAAAGACAGCAGGGACAGGGGGACAGTTTCTGGTCATCAGGTGCAAAAATTGCACTACCAACAAATAAATCAAAAAACATTTCCTTTTCTTAATTTCAATCTTCTCAACTTCTCTTTAATCTTATCTTATGCATATTCGCTTATTTAGCTCCAATTTACAATTTTCTTAAGATTATTCATCAAATTTCATATCCATTCATCACTAAACTCAATTAAACTATTCTTTTATATACTATAATTATAATTAATTTATGATTTAAAAAAAATATTTTTAATAAATTTCAAATAATAATAATAAAAGAGTATTTATGAGAGTGTTTTCTTAGCATGTACTTTGATTAATATTTGGCCATGTATTGCACTCGTTTCTAAAGAGCAAATGTGACTACAAGAATTTATTCTATTTTAGATAAATAGATTTTCAAAGCTAATCAAACACAATTTCAATATTTCTTGTCATCAGAGTAAGTTTTAGTAATTTCTTATCTAATTTATTATTACCAGTGAAAACATAGTATACACATTTTTCTCTTTTACTCAACTTTTACGATGATAAAAATTTAACGTATGTATAGAAGTAATTTTGGATGATTCAAAATTGAAAAACAAAAATAACATGTAAAAAAATGATGAATTAACCTCTTTTTTCTTTTACTCCGGTTTGACTTCTTCAAAAAAAAATTCTCTTCTTTCTTTGGAAGTTTTGGGATCGTGCAGAGTATGATAATGTTCACATTAAAGCTAAGATTAACTTGATGGTAAATACAAAATAATAATGATTTTACCAAAGAATATAGTTACTTGAAATGAAGTGAAAAGAGTGATTGAAAATGAAAACTATTTTATTTGATATGTGAAATTTAGTGTGAAACCACATTTCAATTCAAAATTCAATTTCACTCATTCCTTTCAAATAATAAATGTAATGCAAGTTTTCTTACAAATTTAATATTGACTCTCTTTTCTTAGTTTTAAATTTAACAGTTTTAAATTTAAATAATTAAAAAATAAAAAAATAATCAAAATTAAATAATAAAATAAGATATTGATATAAGAATAAAATATAAAGAAATTTGTATAAAAAAACAGTTATAATAAAAAAATTTCTTACATATAAATTATACATAAAATAAGAGTTGTAACTCTTTTTTTAATAAGTTTTAAATATTTTTAGAAAGAATATATTTTCAAAATAATTAATATTTCATCTTAACATTTTTATAATCTGACGGTTGCAAAAAAAAATAAAAATATATTGTATATTTTATCAACAAATTTAAAATGTATTACTAATTTCCATTAAGGACTTTATTGAAGACTCTCTTGCATCTTCTAAACAACTAAAAATATTATAAAATTCAATGCATGTCATCTCCCTATAATCACCGGGACTCTAATCTTGTACATCTTGATATCTTAATCAGTCTAAGTATACATGCTTATCAACAACAAAAAAGAATTTAAGTATACATAACTTTCATGAGAATGAAATTTTAGAGAAATTTCCACTAATTTTAGGAATATTTAGTACAATAGCACTCGGGATTTATTTTGAAAGCATGCAAAAGATAAGATGAAGTTGACCTTATATGCTAGTGGAACCAAAAATATCAATTAAAGTGCAACTCTAATTACAACATTACTACTAGAACTAACAACGTAAAAAAAACATTCTTAACTCAGAAATATTGGAGAATGCTCAAATTTTCATTAATCATCCAAAAACTCCCTTCTAAATTACCCGAGGTTCTATTTTTAAGCTAAATGCATTCTAATTACTTAGTCTTAAATTTATTATAATTATAGAGGTGTTATTAGATAGTACTTATTATGTGGTTAGGGAATTTGCTGACAAACCCATGATAAAAAAACGCAATATGTATTTCCTGGAAATCCTAAAATAAAGGACTGTGGAAAATAAAAGGTGACATTAAAATTTATTTATGAAACTCCTACAAAAATTAAAATAAAAATAAGAAATTTCGACTTGTTTATTACTCCGTATTCATTAAGGTCCAATACACGAGATGGAGCAATTACAAGCCATGAGTGCAGCTTGGTTATACGCATCGGGCTCTTTAAATCGTTGTTCTCAAAATTAATTTAAAATATAATCATCAAAATTCAGGAAAATAACCGATTTAAGTGTAAATTTTAACTCACATTGATCTTCTTTTTATTTGATCTTCGTAATTATATTTATAAGGCTTCTTTATTCTCTCATTGTTTATTTTGTCACGAAAATTCAATTTTACATGTATTTGAATAGATAATTTTTTATATTTTAAAAAAATTAATGTTAGATATATGTACTGGACATGCTTTATATACCTATTAGATGTTGATAATGTGTAATCTTTTTATATGAAATATATATATATATATATATATATATATATATATATATATATATATATATATATATATATATTTTCCTCTACCCGTGCGTTGATGGAGAGACACACAGAGTGAGAAAAGCGAGCAA
>Ga0123342_1004533_pt1 | contig 21078 bp, 12 predicted proteins | sample Turbeawhitnodule_FD_89960 | JGI IMG/M metagenome (GOLD analysis project Ga0123342, IMG submission 89960) | Root nodule microbial communities of legume samples collected from Mexico - Turtle bean Mexico white nodule | ecosystem: Host-associated > Plants > Roots > Nodule | place: Mexico: Nepantla...
AAAAAAAAAATATATTATTTTTTTTTTAAAAAAAAGAATATATATATATATATATATATATATATATATATATATATATATATATATTGGATTTAGGGTTTCAGAATAAAATTTCGCATTTGGGTTTTTCGAACACCAATTAAGCTTTCCAGCTTCCAGAACAGTTTTACGGAAAAACTTTTGTAGAATATGTTTTTCACATCTTCTTTTCAAATTTTTTTTTTAGAATATATTTCTATATTTCCCAAAATTCATTTTCCATAATGCTTTATTTGTATTTTGGATTTGTTTTTCTAAAATAAGATTTTATTGTTTCAATTTTATTCAAAAAAATATTTTCGAAATGCAAAACAACCTATTATGAATTTCCTTTTTCATAACATATTTCTAAAATCTGAATTTCTAATTTTGGAATACAGTGCAAGGACAATTCTGAAATTCCAGAAATTGACAGGGTGCAGATTATAATTGATTGGATGAAGTAAGCAATTGTCTTGTTAGAGCATGATTAGGGTAGCCCAAGTTCCTCAAATTAACTTATCACTTCATGTCACTATCCAATTAACTAAGCTAAACTCATTTCTAACTAATTTATCTCAGTGGTTTAGCTTCTTCTTTTTTGCCTCAGATACAAAACTGTGGAATCATTATTTGTTAGATTGTTTCTTCCCATGATGCACTTCCATATGTTCTCACCCACCTACAAAGAAAATATATTTTTATCCTTTCTGTACCACCTCGTAGAGTAGCTTCTAAATTATGTAATCTGAATACGCATTTGAAAAAAGACTTTTGGATTATATAATCCAGAAGTTAAATAGATTTCCAGATTATGTAATCCAGAAACTAATCATGTATATGAAAAAAGACTTCCAGATTATGTAATCCGGAAGCTAATTATGAATTTGAAAAACACTTCCAGATTACATAATCCAAAATATTACAAAGAGATATTTTTAAAAATACGAAAATTTATGAAAGTGAGAGAATGGCATATGGAGGTGCAGGAAGAAACAGTCATTTGTTGACTTCTATAATTAAAAGTACTCATTGACTTTACTGATTCTTGGGCTGGACTCTGGAACAAGGAAACGTCTTACATTATTTTTATATGGTTAATACTATTCAAACCCCCGGTTTGCTCTTCATTCACACCTTCCCCTTTTCACTTCTTTTTTAATCTTACCCTCGAGATTTACACCATTGTGTTTTCGCAAATATATTCCTACGGTACTTACGTTATAAATTACAAGAATAATTTATGTAATATAACTCGTTTAATCTGTTCAAAGAAACTTAAATTTTCAGCTTGAATTTCAAGTAAATTCTAATAAGAATGAGAGTTAATTTCAAGTAATTTCAAGTAAAGATACCCAAATAAAAACCAAATTTCATATCTTGCAATGAAAAAAATAATTCACACCTAGATAAAATCCACAATAAATATAAAATATGTACTTTAATGAATATTCATATTGAAAAACATAAAGCATTTTAACTATTCAAATTTTAAAAGGATGAGTACGAGTATCATAGAATCCATATTTTAAAATACTTATTAATATTAAAATATTTAAATGTGTGTGTAATTATATATAATTTATATTTTACACAAATCCTAAAATCTTGTCTTTAATATTTTGTTTAATTTTAATAATAATTTAAAAATATAATTTTTTTATTCATATGATCTGGGATTTTAATTTTCTTGTCATGTTCCATACTTCAATGGAAATGTTTTGACTTATGTCTTAATTTTATAATTCTATACATGACTCCATATATATACACATGTAATTATCTTGAGTATTTTTTTATATTGAGTATAACATTGTCTTTTATGTGCTGAAGACATCTTATGCGATACATTTTACTATTATCTAGGAAATATAAATATTTAAAGAGGTTATTATTTAAAAATTACTTAATAATTAAAAAAAATATTTTTAGAAGCAAGTCAAATATATTTTGGCGTATAACTATAAGTGATAAGAATATACTTATTTTCAAGTTTGAAATCGAATAAAACTTAAATAGTTTTAAGATTTAGACACAAATTTAATGGTTAAAAGGAATTAATATAAATTTTTGGTTGTTTTCTTACGTGTTCTTATTTTTCGATTAAAGTAACAAAACATTTAAGAGAAAAAAAAATTTAAAACACGATTTAATTCTCTTATTGTATATTCCCAAATTTCTAATTTTAAAATACTCATAAAAATATTATTTTATTGATCAATTTTGTTGGAAACTACAAAACTGAGTAACATTTCTTTTTTTAATAAAACTTATAACTTTTGTAGATTCTAATAAATTTTAAACTAAAAAAAGTGTATTCAAATGTTTAAAAACTTATGTGGAACAACTGCATTATAAACCTTAATCTAGAGTTGTCACTTAATTTTTGTAATATGTGAAAGAAACCTAGATTTCTCAATGGTTACTATTAAGATAGAAAAGATAATGTTACTAGGCGAAATCAAAATACTTATGTTGATTAAATAATTTATATTTAAATGTGTTCTTATTTTTTCAAATTTGAATTAATTTTATTTTTGTCCTCGATTTGTATTTTTTTTAATCCCTGGATTTTAAAAATTACATTATTCCACTCCCTTTTCACAAGTGTTATTAATGTGAATATTAAAATCTTTAAATTTAAAAGGAACAAATTATCAAAATTTGAGGAACTAAAAAGAAAATACCTTATCAGACTAATGAATCTAAAAGCACCTTATGTTTAAACAAAAGTTTCAATAGAATAATTAAAAGAAAAATATATCCTTAAAAACAAAGTTATAAGATATTTAAAATCAAAGATGAAATTTAAATAGAAATTTTAGATTTACAGTTAAATAAATGTAAGATATTTAAAATCTAAGATAAAATTAGAGTTGATAAAATATGTCGGAAAGGACAGTTCACCATTATTTAAGTGAGTCACTAGTCCATATTGATTTGACCTGTCTAACCCGTTGACTCGTCAGATAATTAGTGGGATGGGATAAACTAACATGTTAGTCCATTATTCTTTCATTTTTGTCATGTTTATGAAATCAAAATTGGTGATAGTTAATATTTTATATAAAACTTTATTTACATTAATTTTTTTATATATTATTTAATTTATTAAAATATTATTAATATTTATTTTTATTTAGTTAGAGATTAAAATTTATTTTTTTATATTTTATTATTTAATAAGTGATATCAATTATTTTAATTAAATAAATAAATATAAAATAAAATAAAAAAATTTAGAAGTAATTAAAAAGTTACGGACGAGTCAGACAACCTTCAACTCAGTCTATAACAAAACATATTACTAATTTTAATTTTTAAATATTGATGAAGTTGTCCGTCTGATCCCTCTTTTTATAAATTGGTAACGTGGAATTGACCTAGATAAAATCTTACGTTTAATATTTAAATATAAATTTTCACTGAAACACATGTAACACTGCAATTAATATTTAAGATCTGAATACGATATAAATTTCTGAATCGTGAAAGTAATTAAAAGATTGTGAAATTTATAATATTTCACCTTTAAAAGAGAACATGTAAAAGATTTTAAAAATAACATGGCACGTTAATAAGAATGTCATATAACATCACTGCACTTCGGAGTTCTAACTGGACCCACCACCAGTTACGTGTCTATATATAGCATACGTGGCATATCTGACCAAATAAAGCTCATAATTATCATCATTATCTTTTTAACTAATTACTATTATTTAATCCTATTAATTAATCATCATGCGAATACTCTTGCCGTAAAAAGAATATAATGCTCACAGTCAACACTGTTTTAACTTCTTTCATTCAAGCCACGTGGTACGTGGCAGGTGTCTCAAATCTATGGGCCCTGAATTTTATTATTTTATTTTATTTTTGTAATAGTATTGTCTTACTCATTTATCATTTTAAAAAAAGACTCATAATGTATCATGTTTTCTTCAGTAATACTCTCAATAAATAAATACATCAATAAATGTATACTTTAGTTATAACGATAAATATCATAGTTTGATCATTTATAGAATAAAGATATTTATACTAAATAAAATTATTTCATCATGAAAAACTATATAATTCCTTATTATCTGTTTGTTTCCAACGACGGAAACTTAAGATACTTAGAATGTGCACAAGTGTAATTAATGTATAAAATATGAAAAGTGATACAAATTTTATTAATTATTTCTCTGTTAACGTGTGAAAAAGTGTTAAAATTCAGTCATTATAATCAAATTAAATAATTAATATTAAAAACTAAAACAATGAAAAATAAAATACATTTATTTAAATTTGATAATTTTATTTTAATATATTTAATTATGAACTATAATTTTTATTTATCACAATTTTATTATAATTTAAATTTGATTTTAACTTGAATTTACATTTTTAAGAAGTTATTTTCTATATTAAATTATTTTCCAAATATAATAATATATCAATCACATCATCACAAACTTTAATAATTTTTCTCTTCATTTCTCAACACTTTTCAGTATCTGTCCCTTAATTCAAACAATTTAACTTTCTACTCTCAATATTTTTTTTTTAATTTTCTCAAATTTACTCCCTAATGCAAAGTTACACTGTGCCATCAAATATGAAATAAAATAACCTATACAATCAAATATGAAATAAAAGGAATAAATTAGTTAACTGCAATAAATAGTAACAATACAAAAAAAAAAAGACCTCTGAGATGAATTAGGTTAGTTCCAGGTGTATGAATGTATCTTAGCAAAAGCCTTGAAGGCAATTGGTTCTTTGATTCGTTTTTGAAAAACAAGGTAGATTACTTACTTAGGACCAACCCTAGAACACAAGATTACCATATGATGCTAGCCACGTGGACAATAGCATGATGAGGGTACCAGAATGAGTATGATTCTGTTCTAAAATTGTCACAATTTATGTTTCCTTTATTAGGTGAGGCCAATTGTTCAATTAGCCATTCATCATTGTGTAAAATTAAACCTAATAATCTGACCTACACTTGCAACTTGATAGGTTGAGAGTGAGTGCATGTGCATGACCATAACTAAGTATTGATGATTCATAAGAAGAAGATGGTAACTAGTGCAGTACCCTTTGATGGTTTTTGTTCTTCAATTAAAAGTAGATTATTATTAAATTGACCATGAAGGGTTTACAAATTATTATAATTTTGGAGATCCAACAACTGGATCAGTCTTGGCTTTCAGCGGAAACTTGCTCTGTGTGATGACATACTCCCATGCTTCAGAACTTCCTTCAAAAACAAAGGTTGATCAATTGAGTCGCCAAGAAGAAACCAAAAAGATAAGCCACACTCATGCTCATCGTGACCACACTTTACAATTATTATTCCTTTCGCCTTTGCTTCTTTAAACCTTTACCTTTCCACCTTTCACTGCTTCAATTAAAAATATAGAAAGAGCCACGATGATGAAAACGTGTTTTTCATATATGCATTGTTGTAGAACATGTATCTACTATTAAACACCCTCCAGAAGACGACATGTGTAAATATTAAAAAATAAATTTTAAGTTTAACTCAAACTTTCAGATAAGATTCATAATCATTTATATATTATGAATTTTTTTTTTTTTTAATCGATTAAAATTATATATTTACAGATATTATGAGAAAAAATAATTTAAAAAATCTAATAAATTTATGCTAAGATAAATTATATAAATAACTTTAATATTATATTAAAAATAAACTTTAAATTTAATTTAATCTTATAAAAACTACAATATATTTATTTATATATTATAAAATATAAATCTAACCATATTAAACCAGTTAATTTGTATGTATGAATACCTAATCACTTGAAAAGCCGCATGAAATATAAGTTCAGAGGATGATAATCCAAACAAAAAATGTCCCATCATTTCTTGAATATAGAAAGTTGAAAGAAGAATGGTAGTTATTTCCTACTTCTTCTAAGTTTACAAATATATATCTTTACGAAAGTGACAATAAATGTAAGTTATATGACATGATTCAAGGTGCGCCATTCGAAAGCTTTGTTCTGCATTCACCACCTACTTAAGAAACGCAATCATAGACTTGGAGAATGTGACCTATCTCAACATTAAAGACTAAGGGTCCCCCTCCTTTCTCTTTTAACCAAACTCACTCAGTTATAATGCTGTTCAAAATAATTACTTTGCGTATGTTGCACCAAAAACTTATTAGTTAAGCTATCTACATATTACAATAGTTCTTTCGTTAATATTATAGTATTATGAGCACAGATAAGTAGTTAACTAAGTCCAAAAATTTAGTGGAAGGTAGGTGCACTTTAAGCACTGAGATATACCTACTAAAACTGATCTCAGACATAAAAATTAAGCACAACAGAAATCAATGTAGGGCTAAATTAGTCTACAAGATTTTATTGGGTCTTTCTTGTATTCCAAAGTTCTCCCTTCTCAAGATAGTGGCACTGTCCAATATGTATGATGCTAATAAATATGGAAGACAGTAATAGATGGTCCACTTGTCCTAGGATACAGTTGAAAATAAATGTGGAAAACCCCTTTATATTCTCTAGCACTCAGGAAATCTTCTTTCTCTTTGTTGAGACAGAAAATCAAGGGATAGTGTGAATTTTATTTTTTTCTGTCATGCAAAAGCATGTGAAAGAAATATTGAAAACGTTTTCCTTTCGTTATTTCTTATATAAACTTTTGAAAATAAAGAATATTGAGTATTTTTATAACAAAATATATGAAATTACAATACATTTTTTCATATTGTGGGAACTTTCATTGCGTGGGAAGAATATATTTAGATATTTGGTACGTAGAAAATGATAGTTTTCATGCCCTATACATTCAGGTCAAAGGTCTATAATGAAACACCTGACACATGATGTTTTTGCCTATTTCTTAAGAAAAATAAAGAAAGAAACATGATTGTTACTATTGGTCAATTACTTTCACAAGATAGTGAAGTCACAATAGCTAATTTTCTTTCTTTTTACCTGCTCTCTTTTTTTTTATCTCCTCAGTAATAATTATTCCTGTTGAGTTGTTCTGGTTATAAGGATGATGTTTATGAAGTGAGGATATCTAAATATTTGAGAATGATAAATACTATTAAAAATATATTTTTATTTGTTTTTTATCAATGTATTTATAAAGTGAGTTTGTACTTCTGCAACTTCTATCGATATGGATGGAGTGATTAATCACATATTAATTTAATATTAAATATATCTTAATTAGGGATTAATTTTTTTCTTAATCTTCTTAAATCCTATAAGTCGTCGTGGAGGTCTCCATAAAGATCTCAACCATCATCGTTCAATGTTGAGACAAGTGTTGTCTGAATACTTCTTGGGGGAAACTCTCAATTTTCTAAGGGTGTGAGTATTGCCTTTACCTCCAGTGAGAAGGAAGTCGTGACCTCAACTTCGATGGAAGAATTTCTTGCAGCCTGATTGTATATGCAAAATTGAACACTTGCTTATCATATTGGTTGAGGTCGGGGCATTCTTCTCTGAGAAGGGGAGGTCACTACATTGATTGATTGTACTATTCAAAGGTTTCGCTTTTGAGCCAAGTGATTACTTCTGATATTGATTACCCCTTTGAATTGTGTGTCTCGATTCTCCTTTTGTTATGTTCTAAGTAGCTGGGTCGACCTTTATCATTCATTCCTTCTCGATGATTGATAAGTGTCTACTTTCAGTAATATTTCATATTAAAATATAGACATTTATGAGTATTAATTGCTAATATATATATATATATAAAATAATCCTTAATTTATGAATTTATACATTTTTACATATTTTATTATCTTTATTTGAATAATAGCATTTTATTCCCAAATTTGGTGTTAATTTAAGGTTTTTAGGGAAAAATGGAGATGACTGGACTAAAGAAAATAAGATAAGCTAAAAAAAGTAAAAAGCTGGAAGGTCTGGAACGCACAAAAAGAGCAAAAAAGTCCAACTTAGCAGCGAAGTTTCTCGCTTGAGCGAGAATGCGCCAGACAAATTTGGTCATTTTATGTTTTTATCATTAAAGTCCATCAGTGTGACGCAGGAAGTCACCTAACCCTTATAAATTAGGTTAAATAGGGGTAGAGGCTCAACCCTAGTGTTGTCAGATTGAGAGGAAAAAACCATTGAGTGATTTGTAACCAATTGAGAGAATGGAATGTGCTAGAAGCATGCGTGGCTAATTCTACCATTTGGGATTGGGAGTAATCTGTTTGAACTCTTATATATTGAGGTGATATTTAAATATAATATAATATTATGTTCTTGATTGATTATTGATATTGTTGTTTTTCTTCTAAATAGTTGTGACATGTTTGATAATCTTAAATTTGACTGGAAAGTATTTTTAGGGTTCTATCCTAAACAACAATACTTAACATATTTAACCCTTATTAAAAAACTGGAATTGTCTTTCTAATTTTAAGGTTTAAATAAATTTTAAATGTTCAATAAATTGAAAATTTTCAACTTAATATCTAATAAAAATTTGTATATTCTTTTAGTACTTATTATATTATTTTTATGATTTCTCCATAAACGTGTAAATGTCGTTGTTATAATGTCTTGTAAAATTTTTTGCACATATTTTTTATTTATTTAGAAATTTAAATTAAAAAAGAGGGAAAAAAAGGATTTTTGCTTTTTAGTTGCAAATTAATAGACAAGAAAAATATATGTGAGAGATTTATTCTTTTTTATCGTGATAAAATCCTAACTAGTGTGGTGATATGTAAAACTTAATTATAAAAAAAAGAGTGAGATAATGACTTAAAAGAATACTAATTATCTGATTAATAACGATTATGACATCATTAAGAAATATTATTCAAAGTTTAAAGAATTATCTACTATGAGATCTACAACAATCGATAAAGTTGTAATTGCCTCAAAGTTATCGATTTGCTTGTAGTATGCACAATAAACAAAAGTAAGTAGGATATCAAATTCAAAAAGACTTGAATAATGCTTTTGCAATTATATTATTTAAATCTATTTGAGATTTAAACTATATGTACATGTGTGTATGGGATATTTACTCTCAATTGCATATCCAATTTTATTCTTTATTTCATTAGGATAAGATTTTAAAGATGAAATTAAATTAAAATACCAAAATATAATTGAATGTTGTTAGAATTGAATTTCACTCATTCAACTCTTGATACATTACCTTAATTTGTCTTTATAAAAGCTCTTTTATCTACCGTACCATTGTTGATAAAAATCATTATTTTTAATCCTCAACAAGCTAAGCACCCTTGCAATATCAAACGCTTTAGTATTTTGCAAGAGCTTTTGCATTAAAAAAATATCATAAAATAACCTATCAACAAAACTCTATTTTTAAACATTTAACAACGAGGTGTAATTCCATCTTTTATGACAGATGGAATCACTTCTCCATTAAAGTTCAAATCTTAATTTTCCAATTACTAAAAGTATTAAACTTAAAAGATAAAATGACTAACAATGATAAATATACGTATATGATGAAGATTTGAAGATTTCTCTTTCCAAACTCATTTGAAGCTTCATGAAATTTACTATTTTTTTCATTAGTCCAAATCAACTTTTCCTCTAAAAACTTCAAACACTCCTTTTTTTTACTTTTATTTTGTGAAAAAAATCATTTATTTCAAAGTTTATTTTATAATTTTTATTTATATAAAAGTAATATAAGTTTGCGACATTTTTATAAAATAAATTTAATTTATCAGATGAATTTCTTCTAGTAGCACTTTTTTTTATAAAGTTTTCGTGTTAGGCAGCATTATGCAACTTGACATCTTCTTCTAGTAGCACTTCACAATAACTCAAATTTGGTGGATCAATTTCATTAGTCCACTACAAGAAAATCATAAAATAAAAACCAATTTTACATTATTTAGGATTAAAACCTCTATTAAGTCATTTACTCAAGGTTGTAGTTCCCCCGCTAAATCATCCATGGGGAACATGTTTCTCGAGGTTTATTTAAACCTTAGAAAAAGTCTTTAAGAACCTCTGTAAAATGCCATGGGTTTAAAAAACCTCCGTAAAATATCACGAATCTCAAAATTTTTGTAAAATGACTTGTCGTTTGAAATAACCTTCAATTTATCTCTAACAATCCTCCTAATTTATCTCTTCCACCATAGACACACTACTCTTCGCGCACAGGTTCAATGGTTATCGATGACATTCCTAGCAAGAAATCACAATTTAACCACACTTATGTCTATTATATATATAAGGAGAAAAAACACTAAATAAGGCAATACCTTCTTCTTACACCAATATTGCTTCTTCCATCACCTTACTGCCCCAACTTGAGTCACAAGTCATTGTTATCTAACTCAACAACAATTGGTGTTTATCACTACTTTATATATCCTAAATAATTGCATTATCTATTAGATGTGGGCTTCAAAGTCATGTTTATTCTTGGCTAAAGGTTGCAAGAACATATTGTCAAGAGGAATTAACTTTATTACTTCTCACTTTCATAAAGAATTAATTATTAGATGCATTTTAAAATAAAGGCCTTAATTTAAAAAAATTCAAAATTATGAGAATTAAATATTAATAATTATAACTAAAACTAAAATTGCACATAAATATACATACATTAAAAGTTTACACTTTCAAAATAAACTTTTGAAACTTTAGAAAAATTATTTGTGATGTAAAGTTACACTTTCAAAATTTTAGAGAATTTAGTTATAAAATATATTAAAACTATGTAATTTTTAATTATTTATTTATAAATAGATTTAATTATATTTATTTATTAAAGTTTGAGAAATCTGAAGTGTTTTATTGAGGTTTTACAATAAATTTTTGAAATTTAACAAAAGTTAAATTTTTTTTTGTTATTTTACGGAGGTATAGAATAAATCTTTGGAATTTATCGAAGTTTAAAAAAACCACCATTATTTTGTCAATTTTTTAGAATTTAACTAAGGTTAAAAAAACCTTTGTTATTTTGCTAAAGTTTTAAAATAAACTTTTGAAATTTAACGAAGGTAAAACCTCCGGTATTTTGGTGAGGTTGTAAAATAAACCTTTGGAATTTAAATAAGGTTAAAAAAACCTCTGTTATTTTTACCGAAATTTTAAAATAAACTTTTAAAATTTAACAAAAATTAAAAAAAATAATTATTTTACTGAAATTTTAGAATAACCTTGGAACTTAACTTAATGTTAAAGAAAAATCTCTATTAATTAAATCAATTTCTAGATTATATTAATCTAAAAAAAAACTTTTTTCTTATAGTGACTTTAATTTATAAAACAATTAAAATTACGATTTAATTACTTTTATTAAAGTGAGAAAATATACTAAAAATATATATTTACAATAATTTATTGGAAATCCAAACCTAAAATTTATTATAAAATTAAATATATAAATAAGAAAATTTAAAACAAATTAAACCTTAATATTAATTTTATAATTAATAATAATAATTCGACTCTAATGTAAATTTATATTGGGGAAGTCAAATCATTAAAAAAGCGGTACCAATAACACCTGATCCATACGTTTGCCTTACCCACTGAAAAAAAAGTTAGGATTATGTTTGCATAATATCTTTTAAAATTAAAAGAGGAAAGTAAAAAAAAGTATTAAAATTGTTTTAAGTTAAAACTAAATTATTTATAAGTTAAAATTAAAAAAAAAAATATTTTGAAATAATTTTTGTAATGAAATTATAGATCAGTTAATTTTAGTTTATAAAACACTTTAATTTTAGTTTTTTATTTTGCTCAAAAAAATTACAAAGAAAATTATCTAAAGATATCCTAATTCCCAGATGCGTCCGCTTACTCCGTGGTTGCGTGGTGGCCCCCACCCGATATTTCGGTAAACCAATCATAGGATTCCTCAAAAATCTCCAGAGAAATCGCATGTGAACTTATTATTTCATTTAATTTTTCAGAACACTATTTTATAATGTTTATCCTTTCTTTATTTCTTTTTCTACGAATTCAATTTTTTTTTTGTATATTATCAATTAATTAAAATCATTATTTATGTCCAGAGAAAATATTATTCAAAATAGATATTACAAAAAAATCAACAAAATTATTATATAAAAAGTTTATAATTTGATTTCAGTGTAAAAACATATTGTTAAAGCATATATTATTTCTCTTTTAAGTTTTAGTCATTTATGTTTCCAACATTTTTATAGTAAAAGAATTGTGAGAATTTAAGAATATTTTAACTCCAATTTAACAGGTCCTTTAAAAAAATTAAATGTTAACAGATAGTCAAAAGCTAGTTTTTCAACATACAAACATTATTTTAAGTTAACCTCTTACTATATACTTTTATATCCTATATTTAATATTTCTATTATATTATTATATTATTATTATATAATGAGATGGATTTGAGTATACCCAATGACATTTGTTAGGAAATAGTGTATAAAAATGGATCAAAACTCTGGTGTTACGGACACAAACACAAGTATTTTTATATATCCATCCCGCGTTGTTTTTGTGTGTTGGTGTCTCAGTTACCCGTTGAATTCCATTTCCAATCCCTGTCTAGATTCTCTGTCTCCTTTTTCTCACAGTCAATTTTTTTTCCTTGTTTTTTACTTGTTACACTACCTGCTGTCTGTCACGGAGCCACCACCCATCTTCCTTCTTTCCCTTTTTTTTTTACAGCAGACCCCATCCGTTGTGAAGTTCAGTTTCTCAAGAAAAGAATCATTCACTGGGGCTTCCTTCATTCATTATACCCACCAAAGGAACTCGCTTTCTTAATTACCCTGCTTCATTTAATCACTCTCCATTCTCCAACACCCTCATGCCTTTAAATTTCTATTTTTGCCTCCTTCTCTGTCATTCATTGTGTACTACTATGTCCGGGGATAGCTGTTTCTTGTGAATGTGATGGGTACCTGAGGGTGTGAGGTGTTTATGTGTTTCAATGTGAATTTGTGTTAGTTGAAGATTCCGGTGGTGGTGAGTGTTGCTTTCAATGGATACTACGGGGAGACTTGTTGCAAGTTCACATAACCGGAATGAGTTTATTATCATCAATGCTGATCAAACTGGAAGGGTGAGGGAATGTTGCCTCTTCTTCTAGGCAGCTTCATAGCCTTCAAAATCTGTTACTTTCTCTGCTTTTGTCTTTGCTCTATAACTCATGTCTCAAAGCCGCTTGAAGAATTTGAAAAAATAAAATAAGAATGAAAACTGCATAGTGCTTCTTTCTCATGGATTTCCACGCTGAAGCACTTCATTTTAGTCTCGTGACATTTTGCATTTTAATGATTCTCGGTTGTTTAGATGGAAGTAGTTTCCTATGTTTTCTACTATTATCATTGAGAGTTTCAAGCTACGATAAGTGTATTGACATTCCGAGAATCTTCCATTTGCTTTCTATTTTTCCTCCAGCTTCATGGTGAAAGAAATAGGAAAAACTGTTTCAACCAATTCGGTATCTGAGGGTCCTTTTTCTTTTTTCCTTTTACTCTTTGCATGGTCTTCTACTTTATCACAATTTCAGAGCTGATAATTAACTGTGTGAAGCCTTTCTTCTGTAATGAAAATCCCGTGCACCTTCCATCTTCTGTTAGTACCTAGTTGTCTAATTTTCGGGATCTAGCTAGAGGTTAACATTGCACATCATTTGCAGGTGAACGCTGTCACAGAATTATGTGGGCAAATTTGCCAGATCTGTGGGGATGAGATAGAGATTACTGCGGATGGTGAACCGTTTGTTGCATGTAATGAATGTGCATTCCCGGTGTGTAGACCTTGCTATGAGTATGAAAGAAGAGAGGGGAACCAAGCTTGCCCTCAGTGCAAAACCAGATACAAGCGCCTAAAGGGTGAGGCTTCAACCAATTCTTACTTTCATCTCTCTGTTATATATAACCCGGGGGATATTGTTTTTAGTAACAATGGAACAAACATCAGGTAGTCCTAGAGTTGAGGGTGATGAGGAAGAAGAGGACATTGATGATTTGGAAAATGAGTTTGACATTGGAAGCAATATCAGACATGGTCACGTTGATGCCATGCTCTCTGCTCACCACAACGCCGAACATGGTTCACAAATGAATGTTCCAGGGATCACCACACCATCAGAGTTTGGTGCATCTTCTGTGGCTGCTGATATTCCTCTTCTAACATATGATCACGAGGTTAATTGATTTTTCAAATCTCTTGGTTGTTCATTGGTTATGGTTATAGTTATTAGTTATGACATTTCTGGGTCCTGGTTGTCTAATTATGTTTTTTTTTTCAATTAAGGATATTGGGATTTCTGCTGATAAACATGCTCTAATTATTCCCCCATTCATGTCTCGTGGGAAACGAGTTCATCCTATGCCTTTTCCTGATTCATCTGTGCCAGGTAAGTTGTTTGTATTTTGTTTTGGCTTGCTTGTGTACAATGGTTTGAGTCATGTGCCTTGTTTTATGTTCAACCTAGTTTTCTATATCCTTTTTTGTGTTTTTTTACAATTAAGGCTGGTGGTAATGCAGTTCAACCCAGACCATTGGATCCTAAAAAAGATTTAGCGGTTTATGGATATGGAAGTGTTGCATGGAAGGAACGAATGGAGGAGTGGAAGAAAATACAGAATGAAAAAATTGAGGTTGTTAAGCATGAAGGGGGTAACGATGGTGGGAAAAATGGTGATGAGCTTGATGACCCTGATTTGCCAAAGTAGGTGTGCTATTATTTAATTCTTATCATTGCTAAGCTACAGGATAACATGATTTTTTTTTCTTTTTTCATTTCATGAGCTTATATCCTTAAGATTACTTAATACGGGAACTAAATATACATCAATTACTATCACATCCTTTCCCTGTGTTTGGTTTTAAGGAATTTTTTATTTGAAACTGGTAACAGAATGGATGAAGGCAGGCAGCCACTATGGAGGAAGTTGCCAATTAGTCCAAGCAAGATCAGTCCATATAGAATCATAGTAGTACTTCGGATTGTTGTTCTTGGCCTATTTTTTCATTATAGAATTCTCCACCCCGTCAATGATGCATATGCTTTGTGGCTGACATCAGTAGTATGTGAAATCTGGTTTGCCGTGTCATGGATTTTGGATCAATTTCCCAAATGGTGCCCAATTGAGCGAGAAACATACCTGGATCGTTTGTCATTGAGGTATACTTCTTTCTGTGTGATTGGAAATTTTATGTTTATTAGTCCATAGCTAATTCTTTGCACAACTTACCAGGTACGAGAAAGAAGGAAAGCCATCTGAATTAGCTGATATAGACGTTTTTGTTAGTACAGTTGATCCTACGAAAGAACCTCCCCTTATAACTGCAAATACAGTTCTATCCATCCTCGCTGTAGATTATCCAGTGGAGAAAGTTGCATGTTATGTCTCAGATGATGGTGCAGCTATGCTTACATTTGAAGCCCTTTCAGAGACTTCTGAATTCGCAAGAAAATGGGTTCCATTTTGTAAGAAGTTCAGCATTGAACCTCGGGCTCCTGAATGGTATTTTGCTCAGAAGGTTGACTATCTGAGAGACAAAGTGGATGTAATATTCATTAGAGAGCGTCGTGCTATTAAGGTTTGAACTTTTTGAACCACTTCTCATTATGGTTTTGTTTTACCTTGTAGCGCCCTTCTCAAAGCGAATGATATATTGTATTTGGTGTTTTCAATGTTGGTGGCAGAGGGAGTATGAAGAGTTCAAAGTGCGTATCAATGCATTGGTTGCAATGGCACAGAAGGTTCCTGAAGATGGCTGGACAATGCAGGATGGGACTCCGTGGCCTGGAAACACTGTCAGGGATCATCCTGGAATGATTCAAGTGAGTACTATTTTGGTCTGAATTCTACGTTGGTGAAATGTTGTGCCACTTTTTATAAGTTTAAATTCAACTGTGAGGCGTTTACACAGGTTTTCCTTGGTCAAAATGGTCTTCGTGATATTGAAGGGAATGAGTTACCTCGTCTTGTCTATGTGTCTCGTGAGAAAAGACCAGGATTTGAACACCACAAAAAAGCTGGTGCTATGAATGCCTTGGTATAGCCCCTTCCCTCTTGCGACATAAACTTTTAATACTTCTTGCGCCTTTCATTTTCCTGACCAATTTTTATGTGTCGGTTTGGTTGATTAATTGTCAAGGTGCGAGTCTCAGCAGTCATTTCAAATGCTCCGTACCTACTCAATGTCGATTGTGATCACTACATAAACAACAGCAAAGCACTTCGTGAAGCCATGTGCTTCATGATGGATCCTACATCAGGGAAAAAAATATGCTATGTACAATTTCCACAAAGATTTGATGGGATTGATCGTCACGATAGATACTCAAATCGCAATGTTGTATTCTTTGATGTAAGTAACAAATTGTTGAGGATTTATGTTACATTTACTTTACTGTGCTTTGAAGGAAAGGCTAATCTATGTTTGACTCTATATTTATATAGATAAACATGAAAGGTTTAGATGGCATCCAAGGACCAATATATGTAGGAACTGGGTGTGTCTTTAGAAGGCAGGCAATCTATGGATATGATGCTCCTGCTAAGAAGAAACCAGCAAGTAAGACTTGTAACTGTTGGCCCAAATGGTGCTGTCTGTGTTGTGGATCTAGGAACAAAAATAGGAAAGTGAAGTCAAGTCCAAGAAAGAAGATAAAAAAGAAGGATGCTGCAAAGCAAATACATGCACTAGAAAATATTGAAGAGGGAATTGAAGGTACAAGATTCCTCAAATTGGCATTGCCTTTCATTTGGAAGTATTAAAAAATATTCTGAAATACTAACTAGTCCTCTTGAAATCCCAATCACAGGAATTGACAGTGAGAAGTCGTGGTTAATGTCACAACTAAAATTTGAGAAAAAGTTTGGGCAATCATCTGTTTTCATAGCTTCAACGCTTATGGAAGATGGGGGTGTTCCAAAAGGAGCAACATCTGCATCACTCTTGAAAGAAGCCATTCATGTCATCAGTTGTGGTTATGAAGATAAGACAGAGTGGGGGAAAGAGGTATGGCACATCTCTTGGCTCTTTCAGCTGGAGTTTATTATATCATGTGTGTTTGTGTAACTGTACTAAATTACACTTGTCTTTCAGGTTGGATGGATATATGGTTCTGTTACAGAAGATATATTAACAGGTTTCAAAATGCACTGTCACGGTTGGCGGTCTGTGTACTGCATGCCTAAAAGGCCTGCTTTTAAGGGCTCGGCTCCCATAAATCTTTCAGATCGTCTGCATCAAGTTCTCCGTTGGGCACTTGGATCTGTTGAGATCCTGTTGAGTAGGCATTGTCCTATATGGTATGGATATGGTTGTGGCTTGAAATGGCTGGAGCGCTTTTCTTACATAAACTCAGTAGTTTATCCTTTAACATCAATTCCCTTAATTGCATACTGCACCCTGCCTGCTGTCTGTCTACTCACTGGAAAGTTCATAGTCCCTGAGGTAGGATCAGATCAACTCTGAACTTGATGTAATAAAGTGCATGTTGATTTACCCCTTATGTTTGAAATGATGGAAAGAGATGAAATGGAGTGGGGTGGAATGGAATGAAATGATATTACTTGGCATTGTTTATGTTGCTTAAAATAGGACGGAATGAAAGAAAACGAGGTAGAATGTGTTCCATCCAATGCCGTATGGAATAAACTTACTGTTTACTAGTTTCCTTACCATTCCATTCACTTCACTCCGTTACATTTCCTGCTATTTGACCAATTGTTAGATAATGCAGACATAGTCTTTTGATTAAGAGCAATTTTATATTCTAGCAATCCAAACATATAGATAGGATGTTTGTGATGCACCGTATCGTGCTTTTAGCTGATGCTTCATTCTCTTGTTACCAGATTAGCAACTACGCCAGTATCATTTTTATGGCACTCTTCATCTCCATTGCTGCAACAGGCATCCTTGAAATGCAGTGGGGAGGTGTTGGTATACATGACTGGTGGAGGAATGAGCAGTTCTGGGTCATTGGTGGTGCCTCCTCACACCTCTTCGCTCTCTTTCAGGGTTTGCTCAAGGTTCTTGCAGGAGTCAACACAAACTTCACAGTCACATCCAAAGCTGCAGATGATGGAGACTTTGCTGAACTCTACCTCTTCAAGTGGACATCACTATTGATCCCTCCTTTGACCTTGCTCATCATTAACATAGTTGGAGTTATTGTAGGTGTTTCAGATGCAATAAACAATGGTTATGATTCATGGGGTCCTCTATTTGGCAAACTATTTTTTGCTCTTTGGGTCATTGTCCATCTTTACCCCTTCCTCAAGGGAGTCATGGGAAAACAGGAAGGTGTTCCCACCATCATTTTGGTCTGGTCTATTCTTCTGGCTTCAATCTTCTCACTTCTATGGGTGAGGATCAACCCATTTTTGTCAAAAGATGACATTGTGTTGGAACTTTGTGGGTTGAATTGTGACTAGGAAATGCAAGTCTTACATGGTTAGATATATTTCTATACAGAAAATGACTGCAATATGCACAAATTTTTGGTCAAACTCGACATTGCATATGCAGTAGAGTCTATTGGTGATAGCCATTGCTACCCAAAAGGGCAATTTTAGAGGGGTGTATGTAGATACAGATGACTGCGATCTGACACAAAATATTTGTTTTTAGAGCATTATTCTTTGTTGTAGGTGTGCATTCTGTGGGTTTTAGATGATTGAAATGGCGATCAGTGAGGTGGTTGTAATTTACAATTTCCTTCTGAACAAAGTATCTCATTTTTGTAATAGAAAATAATTGCATCTGTTTGAAATCCAAATAGAGAAAATGGGATATGTGGTGGTATTGTTCTTACAGCATGTTTGGTTTAACATTTGATAGAGATGATCCGCGTCAATTCATAAGCAACATGTTTAGCTTCTGCTTTCAAATTTTTGACATTAAAATTTTGGAATACACGTGTAGAAGATGCATAGTTAATTTACTCTGCTGCATAATAAATTTCAAGTCATTTTAATGCCACTCCTATTACTGCTCATTAAAGTGTATGGTTAAAGTGAAATGGAGGAGGGAAAGGAAGAGATTTATTTTATTCCATTTCAATGAGGTTATCTTTTATTGTATGTCTTTGAATACTTCATAAAATGGTATTCAACAAACAATGTTAAACTACACAAAGATTAATAGTTAAGAAATCATTAACCATACTTTCTGGAATCTGTCACTGTCCAGTGATCAAATAGTTGATTTATTGAATTCTACAGCCTCCATCTTAATGGTATACACTGTGTGATTCCTAGAAAATAAAGTGCAAAATGCTATAACCAATTTTGTGTGGAAACAAACTTCTTAACAATCATCATCATCATCATCTGAGCTTTCTGTATGATCTGCCAAACTAAATGGCAGAACTTTATTTATTTCCTTTCTGGAAAGTATTTGGAGTGGTGCTTAGCTTCTGAAAAAGGGATTCTATAGCAAAATATCTGTCTCGTGAAAGCAGAATGTGATTTGATTATAATGTCACCATTATCATGCAGACTGATAAAAAAATGAATCACCATATCAGTCCCAGATACATCATTAAGTTCCTTTTAATTTAGTTTTAAAGATGATTAAATTTTTTAAATTAAAAAATATAAGTTTGTTAAACTGTCATAAAATAATTAGTTTTTCTGTCATCCTAGTCAACAAATGACATCTAGGGTTGATCCCAGTATAAGACAGAACAATCCTTTGTTTTAGGTCCTAACAAAAAGTTATTTAATATTCATATTTATATTAAATGAAGGATACACAACTTGTACTGTATTAATAAAATTATCTATTGTCTTTCAAAACATATATTAGAATTTATATCATTTTTATTTTTGTTATTAGCTTGGTAAGTGTAATGATCATGTTTTATAAGATGCATTTTTTATTTGATAAATTGGGATTGAAACTTGTCAAGGCACACTTCACATATAATAAAATAGAAGGAGTAACACAAATGGAAATAGAAGTAGATTTTATTTTATTTTGGAAAATAATGACTAATATTTTAAAATGTAAAGCTCATTGAAGTTTATTTTATTTTATTGCTAATATTTGTTTTTCCTATGCACATAGCGGCATAGCCAATGAATGGAACCAAGCCAACATGTGCTTAAAGAACCCGACTTAAATAGAAATCATCAATGAAACTTACCCCTCTTTGCTTCCATGAATGTATTGTTCAAGAGGAAGAATGTGAGTGGATATCCATGGTTTGGATTAAGGGATGTGCAGGGAAGTGAAGGAGAGGATATACCTGTGAACAGTAAATATTCTCTCCCCTCAAAATGAAGAGATTTAAAGGGAAAGTCATGTCAGCATCCCCTTATTTTCAAATTTACTCTCATTTGAATGTATCACAATGTTTCATTTGAATGTATTAGTATTTTAAAAAATTTATTGTACAATGTTTAAAAAAAAAAAATATATATATATATATATATTTAAAATGAAGAAACAAATCATAATAAATTTTAAAGAAGTTTTAAGTTTGTTTATTATTTTATAAAATATTATAAATGAGTGTAAAAAAAATATAGTTAAATAAAATCTTCCATTTATATGTTAGTTATTAGAGTAGATCAGGTGATACCTATTTTTCAAGTTCTAATAAGATATTTTATTAAATGTGGTTGGATTTAGTTTTTTTTTAAGAAAAGAATATACTATATTTAATTAAAATTGAAAATATTACCTTGGTTGTATCATGATCATCACCAAAAGATTATACTAAACATTTTTCATTTTTTTATACTAAATATTTAATTTATTTAATACAAAAAAATCCCTAAAAACAACCCATCACTTAAAATAATTTTATTCTAACATAAATTATTCATTAGAAACTGAAAATATAATTAATATATTTTCACAGTATTTTTACATAATTTATTAATAAAAACTACACTTTATTATAAATATTAGTTATTAAATAAATTTAACTAACACAAATATTTAATAAAAAAATAATAATAATTAATTATTGAACTATATCGGATTATACTACTAATACGTTTTTATCCTTATATTTTATTATAATTTTTTATGGAATCCTTTTCTATGGTTAATTAAGTTATATTTTTGTTAC